>OBEQ010879304.1_pt1 | contig 123100 bp, 104 predicted proteins | sample 1670901 | NCBI WGS metagenome assembly OBEQ01 (sample SAMEA104232315, study PRJEB22302) | groundwater metagenome | biome: forest; feature: aquifer; material: groundwater | place: USA | collected 2011-08-07 | depth 5.4 m
CCGACGCACGCGGCCCATGACATGCTTTACCAACGATGCGAGCTGTGATCGCATCATCTATGCCGTCATGCACCATCTCAATACTCAGTGGGAGGGGCGTCCTCTCTCAAATGAAAGTACACAAAAGTCTTGACACTACCTCGGGGTCGAGACTCGCCCAGCCTCAGTGAACCTGCGGGAGAGCCACGCGGGTCCAATGCAGGCCGCCGTCGGAGGTCTCAAGGACGTAGTCGGCCACAGTGCTACGGCTTCCCGGCGGCACGGCGGAGCCAATCACCCACACGTGGGCTGGGCCGGTGAATGCGACCTTGTCGATCTTGTACGACGGCGGCAGTGGAACCGCACGCCGTGACCAGGTCCGGCCCGCGTCTAAAGTTAACCAGAGCGTCTGACTCGCAGCGGCTGCCCAGACCGTCGGGCTGAAGGAATCCCACACTATGGTATCGCGATTTCCTTCCGCGATGGGAAACGGGCGCGGATCGCCCCATGTGCGCCCCCCGTCTGCGGTCGCGTACACATGATGAACTACCTCATGCCTCCGGTACAAGCGCGCGACGGCGACCCCCGTCCGGCCTCCGAAGAATTTCGGTGGGAAGATCCTGCCAGTCCAGTCGTCGCTCGTGCCTGTCGGCGGAGGCAGGGATTGTCGCTTCCAGGTTGCGCCCCCGTCCTGGCTCATGTAGAGGTAGGGCATCTCGCTAGTCACGGAAGGGTCAGTCCCTATCCACCCATTATTAGCATCGCGGAACTCGATGCCTGTCTTCCCTTCTGAAGAGAGCCCGCTAGCGTAATGGTCAGGCCGGACTAGGGCGATCTCTGTCCAGTGGTTACCGCCATCCACCGTGCGATCCACCGCGCTCCATTGGGCGCTCATGCCCGCCCCTGCGTGAATCAACATCCACCCATCGGCTGGACTGATAAAACTAGCACCAATGATGGGACCATATACGAGTGGGGGCGAGGACCTCCAGTGAGCGCCACCGTCCGCAGTACTCATGATTGTCTGTCCGCGCTCACCTTCTACCCAGGCCGATACGCGGCCCAATCCAAAGAACCAGAGCCGCTTGATCGCGCCGCGACCCGATGCATCCAGCACTTTCGTCCACTGGCTTTGGGGGGAAGCCATCGTGTAGAGAACAATCTTGTGGGATCCGGCATAGATCGGCAGGTCCCCTCTAATCTCTAGCACGAGCCACACACTACCTTTCTCTCCAGCTGAAAGGTAAGCGACCGAACCACTGTCGGCAGGTGATCCGGCGGACTGGGAATTCGGCGGGGCCCCTATTCCAGAAACGGTACCGTTCACAAACACGCCGCTGCCCCAGGTGCCGGCGTAGAGCGTGGTCGGAGTGCCGGGACCGATAGTCAGGACACGGACACTGAGGTCTGTCAAGCCGTCGTTGTTGGCGCGCCAGGTCTCGCCTCCGTCGGTGCTTCCAAACACGCCGTGCCATGTGCCTGCATAGATGATGGTTGGGGGTTGGGGGTCGATCGCCAGAACATTGACCTTGACATCCGCCAAGCCTTTGTTGATGGCGCGCCAGCTGCTAGCTCCGTCGGTACTCTTGAACAGGCCCTGTACTTCCGTGCCCTCGCCGAACAGGGTGATCGCGTAGAGGGTGGTAGGAGTCCGAGGGTCGATGGCCAGGGAGAGGACAATACGGTCACGATAGTACTGGTCTGCGGGCTTCAGGCGAGGGTCCAAGCCTGTAGCGTCGAGGCCGGTATTCATGGCAAGCCAGCTACCGCCAGCGTCGGTGCTCTTGAAGACGCCACCCCGAGTGCCCGCGTAGAGAGTGGTCGGGGTTTGGGGATCGATCGCCAGAGCATAGACTTCGATACTTACTCTGGTACTGGGCAACCCATTGTTGACCGCGGCCCAACTCCCACCTCCGTCGGTGCTTTTGAAAACGCCACGAAAAGCAGTACCCGCGTAGAGAGTGGTCGGGGTTTGGGGATCGATCGCGAGAGCATGGATGCTAAAGCTGGACCTGGGCAATCCATTGTTGATCGCACGCCAACTCTCACCCCCGTCGGTGCTTTTGAAGACGCCGCCTGCCCTTGAATCCCCGGCGGCGGCGTAGATGGTGGTTGGAGTACGGGGGTCAATGGCCAGGGCACCGATATACTTGTTGGTCAGACCGAAATTCATGCCCCTCCAGCTGCGGCCCGCGTCAGTACTCTTGTAGGCTCCGTGATCGAAAGTGCCTACGAAGAGAGTGCCCGGTTGCTGAGGATTAATGGCGAGCGCGGTGACATACACGTCAGCTGGACCCATGGACGTCCATACGCGTTGGGCCGTCGTAGCGTCGGCGCGCCACGGGGTCGAGGAACACAGAACCAATCCAAGGATGATCAAGCCTACTACGACATTCAATTGTCGCAACGGCGTTCTCCCAGCACCTATTCTACCATCGCTCAACAAACACGCTGGGCCCCATCGAGCAAACGCACCCGGGAAACACGAGCCTCACTTCTCGGAAGCACACACTTTGGATCTCTGGTACCTGTTGAAGACATGTGTATTCTATTCGGACCGCACCCTAGATTGACGAGGAGAATGTCTGCAGTATTCGAATGCACTTAGGGTAACCTACCTCCCTTGAGCGTCCTGCCGGAGCGTCATGCATCGACTTCGCCGATTTCTGTTGCTAGCTGGCATTGTGGTACTCATGATCGCTTTTGCCTTGGGCGGGGCAGGCGTCTACCTGATCCGCCGGGCACTCCCACAGACGAACGGTACGCTTGCCTTCACAGGTCTGCAGGACGCTGTCGAGGTCCTTCGCGACCACTGGGGCGTCCCCCACATCTTTGCGCGGAACGCGCATGACCTCTTCCTCGCGCAGGGCTACGTCCACGCGCAGGATCGACTCTGGCAGATGGAACTCAATCGCCGAACCGCCAGCGGCCGCCTCGCAGAGTTCGCGGGTGAGCCAGCGTTGGCGACCGATCGTCTCTTCCGTACACTCGGGCTCCGTCGTGCGGCGGAAGCGGAATTCGCCCACCTGGATCCCGAAACCAAAGAGGCTCTGGAACTCTACGCGGCGGGCGTGAACGAGTTCGTGGCGCAGCATGGCAGCGCGCTCCCCCTGGAATTCACCCTCCTACGCCTGACCCCTGATCCGTGGTCTCCGATCGATACCCTTGCCTTTGGCAAGCTGATGGCGTGGGTACTCGGCGGCAACTGGAGTTCTGAGCTGATGCGGGCCCATCTGGTCGCTCGGTTTGGGGTCGAGGGGATGCGCTTCCTCATGCCACCCTACTCGGACAGCGCTCCGATCATCGTGCCGCGGGAAGCGTCCTACCACACGTGGAACACCGCCGCCCTGTTCCGGCTCCTCGACGCCGGCCAGGGAATCTCCGAGGTCGGTTCCAACAACTGGGTCGTCAGCGGGACGCGCACAACGACCGGCAGCCCCATCCTCGCCAACGATCCGCACCTCGAAGCGCAAATGCCGTCGATCTGGTACGAGATGCACCTGGTAGGCGGGCCGTACAACGTGGCCGGGAGTACGTTCCCGGGCACGCCGGGCGTCGTCATCGGCCACAATGCGGACATCGCGTGGGGGGTTACGAACGGGGGTCCCGACGTTCAGGACTTGTACATGGAGCAATTTGATCCCGCTGATCCTACCCGCTACCGATACCGTGACGCGTGGGAGCCCGCGACCCTCGTGCGCGAGGAGATCAAAGTCAAGGGGCGCGCCGCCCCTGTGGTCGAGACTGTCCGCATTACCCGCCACGGACCCATCCTTAATAGCGTGGTCGATGGCCTGGGGGCCTTTCTCGCGCTCCGCTGGACCGCGCTCGAACCCGGCTCGCTCAGCACGTCCATCATGCGCCTGAACCGCGCGCACACGTGGTCCGAGTTCCGGGCGGCACTACGCCTCTGGACAGTCCCGGCCCAAAACTTTGTCTTCGCGGATCGGCAAGGCAACATTGGGTACCAACTGCCTGGTCGGATTCCGATCCGCGCGAAGGGTATCGGCCTCCTCCCCGTTCCGGGATGGACAGGTGAGTACGAATGGATCGGGGAGATCCCGTTCGAACAACTCCCATCAGTCCTTAACCCTCGACGCGGCTACATCGCGACGGCGAATAATCGCATCGTTCCCGACGGGTACCCGTACTTCATCTCGGCCGACTGGGACCCCGGATTCCGTGCCCGGCGGATCGAGACGATGCTCGCCGACTCGCCGCATGCAAGTCTGGGGCAGATGGCTCGAATTCAGTTGGATCTCACTTCGCTCCCTGCGCAGGCGTTTGTGCGGGCCTTGAGTCGGATTCCGCTCACCAATGAACCCGCGGCCGGCCTCCTCGCCCAGCTCCGCGCTGAACTCGAGTCGTGGGATGGCGTGTTGCGCCCCAACAGTCGACCCGCGGCCATCTACGAAGCGGTTCGGCTCTCGCTCGTCCCCCTGGTCTTCAAAGATGTCCTCGGCCCTGAACTCTACACCCGCTACTTGGGACACGTCTCGTCCTGGCAGACTGTCTTGCTGCGCCTGTTGGAGACGCCCACGTCGCCCTGGTGGGGCCCTGCCGGCCGCGACGCGGTCGTCACTCGCGCCTTTACAGAGGCGTATGATCTCCTGAACGCCCGCCTCGGCCCTGACCGGTCTGGGTGGACCTGGGGACGACTCCACACCATGCAATTCGTCCACCCGGTGGGGCGGATGCCCGCCGTCGCGTGGATCTTCAACGTCTCTGCGCCTCCGACGAGTGGCGGAGATGCGACCACGGTCAACAATGGAGGCTTCGATCTGGCGACGTTTCGACAACGAACGGTCGCCTCGTACCGCCAACTGCTTGACCTCGCCGATTGGGACCGCTCCTTGAGCATTCACACGACCGGACAGAGTGGGGTCCCGTTCAGCCCGCACTACCATGACTTCGTCCTTTTGTGGGCAGCTGGCCGGTACCACCCGATGCTCTTTTCGCGCGACCGGATTGAGGACGCGCTGGACGGCAAGTTGACGCTCACCCCTCCGTAGCGCGCCCCCCCCCGCGCATCGTCACCCTCTCGGTCGCAGGACAGGCAGGAACCCCCATCCAGGAGTCCACTGCGCACTTGGAGAAGAGCGCAGGTGGAGAGGAATGGGATGGGTGTGATTCGACCCCTACGGAAGGCCGCGGTGCTCGGCGCGGGCGTCATGGGTTCTACCATTGCCGCGCACCTCGCGAATGCCGGGACTCCCGTCGTTCTCCTCGACATCGTCCCCTCAGCTCTCACTGAGGAGGAACACGCGCGAGGGCTCACGCTCACCGCCCCGACGGTCCGGAACCGGTTCGCGCAAACGGGCAAGGATCGAGCGCTGCGGGCGCAACCGGCGGCGTTCTTCATCCCACAGCGGGCGCAACTGGTCACGGTGGGGAATTTCGAGGATCACCTCGGCTGGCTCGCTGACGTCGATTGGATCATCGAAGCGATCGTCGAAGATCTCGCGCCCAAACAGGCACTGCTCACGCGGGTCGAAGCCCACTGGCGTCCTGGCACGATCGTCAGCACCAATACGTCGGGCCTCCCGATCCATCAGATCGCCCGAGGTCGGTCCGAAGCGTTCTGCCAACACTTCCTGGGGACCCATTTTTTCAATCCCCCTCGCTACCTAAAACTCCTCGAAGTCACCCCGCTTCCCCAGACCGCCCCCGAAGTTGTCGAGACCGTGACCGCGTGGGGTGACTGGCGGTTGGGCAAGGGCGTGGTCTACGCGCACGATCGGCCCAACTTCATCGCGAACCGGATCGGGGGCTACAGTGGGCGGAAGATTGTCCAACTAATGCTCAATCATGAATTCACGATCGAGGAAGTCGACGAGCTCACCGGCCCCCTCATCGGCCACCCGCGGAGTGCCACCTTCCGGACCTCTGACCTGGTCGGGCTGGATACCATCATCCACGTCACGGAGAACTCGTACCGCAACCTCCCCGAGGACGAGGAACGCGAGGTCTTCGCTGTCCCGCCCCTGTATCGAGAAATGGCGACCCGGGGCTGGCTGGGAGAGAAGTCGGGGAGCGGGTTCTACAAACGAGTCGGCAACGAGATCCTCGCGCTCGACTACACGACCATGGAGTACCGGCCCCGCCGCAAGGCGACCTTCCCCTCGGTGGAAGCTGTCAAGACCATCGAGGATCCGAGCAAACGACTGCGCGCGTTGCTCCGCGCATCGGATCGCGTAGGCCGGTTCCTGTGGGAGTCGTTGAGCAGCGGCCTCGTCTATGCTGCGCGGCGCGTGCCGGAAATCGCGGACGACATCGTCAACGTGGACCGCGCGATGCGGTGGGGATTCGGATGGGACCACGGCCCGTTCGAGACATGGGACCTCCTCGGGGTCGACGAGACGGCGAAACGACTGGAGGAGGAGGGGCGTGAGGTCCCCCCATTGATCCGCACGCTCCTGCAGCGTGGGGACGGAACCTTCTACCGAACCCACAACGGACACCAAGAGTTCTTCGACCTAACGACCAGTCGCTACGTCCCGGTCCCCGAGGCCGCGGGCGTCGTCGTGTTGTCCTCCCCTCAGCAGCGCAGCCGCGTCGTGGCCACGAATGCAGGAGCCAGTCTGCTGGATCTGGGGGACGGGGTCGCCTGCGTCGAGTTTCACTCCAAGCTGAATACGATCGGGGAAGACACCGTCCGGATGATGCACCGGGGGTTGGAGGAACTTCGCAAGCAGTTCGAGAGTCTCGTCATTGGCAACCAAGGGAAGGAATTCTCTGCGGGCGCGAATTTGATGCTCTTGCTCTTGGAGGCCCAGGACGGGAACTGGGACGAGCTCAATCTCGCGATCCGCCAGTTCCAGCGCCTCAACCTCGCCGTCCGCTATTGCGAGCGCCCCGTCATCGCTGCGCCCTTTGGACGGACGCTAGCGGGAGGGACGGAGTTCTGCCTGCCATGCGCACGCGTGCAGGCCGCCGCGGAGACGTACATGGGGCTGGTCGAGACCGGGGTGGGGTTGATCCCCGCTGGGGGCGGCACGACGGAGATGGTCCGGCGTGCCACAGCGCGGGTGCCGGACGGGGTCGACGCCGACTTCCTCCCACTCGTCCGGTGGGTCTTCGAGACAATCGCCTTAGCGAAGGTCTCCACATCTGCTGAGGAAGCTCGGACGCTGGGCTACCTCCGCGACTGCGACGGGATCTCGATGAATGGTGACCGCCTCCTCGCGGACGCCAAAGCGACTGCGCTCGCGACGGTCCGAGCCGGGTATCGCCCTCCACTGCGCACTCTCATCCGCGTAGTGGGCGACCGGGGGTTGAGTGCGCTCGAAGCCTACCTCTACCTGCTGAAAACCGCTGGGCAGATTTCGGAGTACGATGAGGTGGTCGGCCGCAAGCTGGGGCACGTCGTCTGTGGCGGGCACGTCCCCTACGGGACAGCGGTTAGCGAAGAGTACCTACATGACTTAGAACGCGAAGCGTTCCTCAGCCTCCTGGGGCAGCCGAAGACACAAGAGCGGATGCGCCACGTGCTGCAAACGGGGCGCCCGTTGCGGAACTGATCCTCCAACCGGATGGAGCGGAGTTGGCAACTATGAGAGAAGCCGTGATCGTCTCCGCCGTGCGCACCGCGGTGGGCAAAGCCCCGCGGGGCGCGTTAAAGGACCCGCGCCCGGATGAGCTTGCCGCGGCCGCCATCAAGGAGGCGGTCCGCCGCGTCGCCGGCCTTGAGCCCGGCGAGATCGATGACGTTGTCTTGGGGTGCGCGCTGCCCGAAGCCGAACAAGGGCTCAACGTGGCCCGCATCGCGGCATTGCGCGCGGGATTACCTCACACAGTCGCTGGGCAAACGGTCAACCGGTTCTGCTCCTCGGGTTTGCAGGCGATCGCCATCGCGGCGGAACACATCATGAGTGGGTTCGCCGACGTCATCGTCGCCGGGGGCACCGAGAGCATGAGTCTGATGCCCGGCCAGGCCGGCCATCAGTTTGCTCCCAATCCGTACCTCGTCGAGCATTGGCCCGAGGTCTACATTTCCATGGGGTTGACGGCGGAGAACGTCGCCCGCAAGTATAAGATCTCGCGTGAGGATCAAGACGCCTTCGCCTACCAAAGCCACCAACGGGCCGCGGGGGCCATCCGCGCTGGTCGATTCCGGGACGAGATCGTCCCGGTCCCTGTCCGCAGATGGGAGGGGAACGGGGACGGTCGCCCGACCTCAAAAGACCTCATCTTCGAAGTGGACGAAGGCGTGCGCTACGATACGACTCCGGAGGCCTTAGCACATCTCCGACCCGTGTTCGCCAAGGACGGGGTGGTGACGGCAGGCAACTCTTCGCAAACGAGCGACGGCGCCGCGGCCACGGTCGTGATGTCCGCGGAGATGGCGCAGCGCAAGAACCTGACCCCGCTCGGGATCTTCCGTTCCTTCGCCGTCGCTGGCGTGCCACCCGAGATCATGGGTATCGGCCCGGTCGAAGCGATCCCTAAGGCCCTCGCCCGAGCGGGCCTCCGGCTGGCTCAGATTGACCTCGTCGAACTCAATGAGGCTTTCGCGGCACAGACCTTGGCGGTCATCCGGGCGCTCGACCTCAACCCCGAGACCGTTAACGTGAATGGCGGGGCGATCGCGCTCGGGCATCCGTTGGGGTGTACCGGTGCGAAACTCACCGCGACGTTGCTCGCTGAGATGCCGCGGCGCAAGGCCCGCTACGGCCTGGTGACGATGTGCATCGGCGGTGGGATGGGGGCAGCAGGCATTTTCGAACGACCGTAGAGAACCGGACAGAGAGGAGATACCATGAGCGCGAAAAAAGTGGCGGAACCGGTAGTCGGGGGGAGCTTCCTCATCAGTGAGATCCTACCAGAAGACACGTTTACTCCCGAAGACCTCACTTCCGAACAACGGTTGGTTGGCCGAACCGTCCAAGATTTCGTTGAGCGAGAAGTCCTCCCCAAGGCCAAGCAGATCGAGGCGAAGGACTGGCCGCTCACGCGGACCTTGCTCCGCAAACTGGGCGACCTCGGATTCCTCGGCGTCACCGTGCCCTCGATCTACGGCGGGGCGGAGCTCGATCAGATCACCTCGTTGGTCGTCTCGGAGGTGCTCTTTTCGGGCTCGTTTGCCGTGTCCTACGGAGGCCACGTCGGCATTGGCATCGGCCCCATCGCTTACTTCGGGTCCGACGCCCAGCGCCGCAAGTATCTCCCCAAGATGGTCAAGGGCGAACTCATTGGGGCCTACGCGTTGACGGAACCGACGGCAGGCTCGGATGCCATGTCGATCCGGACGAAGGCGACGCTCTCCCCCGACGGGCGCTTCTATCTGCTCTCTGGAACGAATCAGTTTATCACCAACGCCGCCTTTGCCGACGTCTTCAACGTTTTCGCCAAAGTCGATGGCGACAAGCACACCTGCTTCATCGTCGAACGCGGAACCGAAGGGTTCACGGTCGGGGAGGAAGAGCACAAAATGGGGATCCGGGGGTCCTCGACCGCGTCGCTCTTCCTCGAGAACGCGAAAATCCCCGTCGAGAATATGCTCGGAGAAATCGGGCAGGGGTTCAAGATCGCCGTCAACATCCTCAACATGGGTCGGTTCAAGCTGGGCGCCGGCGCGGTGGGCGCGAGCAAGTACGTCTTGGGCCAAGCGATCCACTACGCGACGGAACGACAGCAGTTCGGCCGTTCGCTCGCGCAATTCGGGCTCATCAAGCACAAGCTCGCGGAGATGGCCGTGCGCATCTACGTGGCGGAGAGCATGATCTACCGGACTGGAGGTCTGGTCGAACGCACGCTGGGGGGCGTCCATGGCGATCCACAGGAAGGGATGCGGGCCCTGGAAGAGTATGCGGTCGAATGCGCCATCAACAAGGTGTTTTGCTCAGAGGTCATCGACCACGTCGTCGATGAAACCGTCCAGGTCCACGGGGGCTACGGGTTCATTGAAGACTACCCCGCCGCGGGCCCCTATCGGGACGCACGGATCAACCGCCTGTTCGAGGGGACGAACGAGATCAACCGATTACTGGTGACCGGCATGTTGTTGCGGCGCGCGCAACGGGGCCGCTTGGCGCTCTTCCCTGCGGCGCTCGCTGTCGCGCAGGAATTGACCGCGCCGAACCTCGGGAATGGCGGGGAGGACGGCGTCCTCGAGGAGGAACGGCACATCGTCGCCATGGCGAAGAAAGCCATCCTCCTCACGGTGGGGGTCGCCGTCCAGAAATACCTCGATGTGATTGAAGACCAACAGGAGGTCCTCGCGGGCATCGCCGATCTGGTGATCGAGACGTTCGCGATGGAAAGCGGGCTCCTGCGCGCCCGGCGGGCCCTCGAACGTGAGGGACCCGAGAAGGCAGCGCTGAAGATCGCCATGATCCGTACTTACATCAACGACGCGCTCCCCCGTCTCGAGGCGACTGCGAAGTCTGTGCTCGCCGCGGTCGAAGAAGGCGACACCCTGCGCACGCAGCTCGCGGGGCTGCGGCGGTTCCTGCGACACACCCCTATCAACACGGTGGCCCTGCGGCGATCGATCGCGGACCAGCTCATCGCGCAGCAACGGTACACGTGTTGAATGCCTCATAGGCAGCCCGCCGGTGCGGGCGCCAGGCGACCTCGTGATGCGTGAACAACCCGACCCGCGGCACCCGTGGCTCCGCTTCTATGAACCCGGGGTACCGCACACGCTCACCTACCCCGAGATCCCGGTCCCCGCGTTGCTCGAGGCGACCGCCGCGCGCGTGGGCGAGGCGCCCGCGACGGTGTTCTTCGGGGCCACGATGTCCTATCGCACCCTGGAGACGCTGGCCAGTCGGTTCGCGGGGGTCCTGCAGCAGCGGGGGCTCCGCCCCGGCAGCCGCGTCTCCGTGCACCTGCCGAACTGCCCGCAGTTCCTGATCGCCTACTATGGCATCCTGAAAGCGGGCGGCATTGCGGTCCCGTTCAACCCGCTCTACGTCGAACGAGAAATTGCGCATCAGCTGGTTGATAGCGGCGCGGAGATCGCGGTCACGTTGGACATGTTCTACCCCCGCATCGAGGCGATCCGGCAGCAAACCCAGGTTCGGGAGGTCATCGTGACCGGGATCCACGATCACTTCCCCCCGCACTTGCGGATGCTCTACCCGCTCAAGGCGCGCCGCGAGGGGCATGCGGTGTCGGTCCCCCGCCGGCCTGATGTGCATCGCTGGCGACCGCTCCTGGGAGCGGCCTCTCCAGCCGCGCCAGTCCGAACCGACCCAACGCATCCCGCCGTCTTGCTCTACACGGGAGGGACGACCGGGACCCCCAAGGGCGCGGTCCTCACCCACCGCAACCTGGTCGCGAACGTGTTGCAGACCCGGTCGTGGTACACGAGGCCGCGGGCGGCCACGGACAGCACGCTGGCCGTGCTTCCCTTCTTCCACTCCTATGGCATGACATCGGTGATGAACTACGCGGTCTCCCTGGGCCTCCGCTTGCTGCTCCTGCCCCGGTTCCAGATCGATGACGTGTTACGCACGATCAACCGCTACCATCCGACGCTCTTCCCGGCCGTCCCCACCATCTACACGGCGCTGGTCAATCACCCCAACGTCAAGCAATTCAACCTGCGGTCGATCAGCGCGTGCATCTCGGGGGCAGCGCCGATGCCCGTGGAACTACAGGCGCAATTCGAAGCGCTCACCGGCGGCCGGCTGGTGGAGGGGTACGGGCTGACCGAAGCGGGTCCGGTCACACACACAAACCCGATCTTTGGAGTCCGGAAGGTGGGGAGCATCGGCATTCCGATCCCGGATACGGATGCCCGGATCATGGATGTGGAGACCGGCACCCGAGCGGTGAACCCTGGCGAGCTCGGGGAACTCATCATCCAGGGCCCCCAGGTCATGGCGGGCTATTGGAACAACCCAAACGAGACGGCTCAGACTTTACGGGGCGGGTGGCTGTATACGGGCGACTTGGCGACGATGGATCTCGACGGCTACTTCTTCATCGTGGACCGCAAGAAGGAGATGATCATCACCGGGGGGTTGAATGTCTACCCGCGCGAAGTCGAGGAAGTCCTCTACGCACACGCGGCAGTGGTGGAAGCCGCGGCGATCGCCGTCCCCGACGCATACCGCGGCGAAGTCGTGAAGGCGTTTGTCGTCTTGAAGGATGGCGCGCAGACGACAGCCGACGACCTCATCGCTCACTGCCGAGGGCGCCTGGCTCCCTTCAAGGTGCCCAAGACGATCGAGTTCCGCACGCAACTCCCCAAGTCCCTGATCGGGAAGATCCTCCGCCGGGTGCTTGTTGAGGAAGATCGGGCGAAGCGGGCGTAGCCACGCACGGGACCCCCTGTGCCGGCACGCCCAGCCTATGAGAGCTGCCCTCCACCAATCCCTGCGATGGCTCGCGCGTAGGCTTTGTAAGGCTCAAGGTTCGCGTCCATCAGGACGGTCAGCTTCTGAGTTTCTAGGGACCCCTCTGCGTGAATCGCCAAGACTTCCAGGTAGCCGCCAAGGTCGGACGCGGTGAGGTCCCGAACGAGGTTTACCGCCCGGAGCCGGGCCTCCGCATCGCCGGTCGCGCCGACGAGGTACCGTTCCATCGCCGGGCGCGTCTCCAAACTCTGCCAATCATCTTCCATCGGCGCAGTCACGACCAACCCCCCGGCGATATCTTGCACCGTTCGCACCGCGTCATGGTAGTGCGCCGCGAAGTGATACTTCGCGGCGTTCGTGTAGGTCACATGGGGGACTGCGATGCCCTCGCGCAGCTGGCAGGCCATGGCGGCGGCCTTGGTCAGCCCGCGCACCGTTTCCAGGTACATTACCAGCTGCGCCAACTTGTCACGGACGTGGCCCGCGCGAGCGATGCCATTGTACTCGGCCATCAACGCGGCGACCCCGAGGAGGAGCTCGAGCAACGGGGGCTTGTACGAGATGGCCGTGAACCGGTGGAACTCGACAAACGTCTTCGCGAGCGCGCCCGCGGCCTGCCACTCACGGTGAAGAAAGACGCGCTCCGGAGGGACAAAGACATCGTCAAAGACTGTCAAAGACTCGACGGTCTTGTACCGGGCGCTGAGGGGGTTGTCGAAGGTGCTCGTCGCCCCGAAGCCCCGCGGGCTGGTGATGAAGCGCAGCCCGCGCGTGTTCGCGGGGACAGCGAAGGCCACCGCATAGGCCTCATCCTCGGCCCCGAGGGCTCGTGTTGGGAGGACGAGAATTTCGTCGGCGAACACCGCGTTGGTCGTATGCGCTTTCGCGCCGCGGACCACAATGCCGTCTCGACGATTCTCGACGATGTGGACGTAGGTATCCGGTGAGGCCTGCTGGTGGGGCCGCAGGCTCCGATCCCCTTTCACGTCGGTCTGGGCGACGGCCAACGCGAGATCGCCATCCCGGCAGTGGGCATAGAACTGCTTGACCCGCTCGAGGTACGTCGTCCCCGCCGCCCGGTCCACCTCCGCGCACACGATCATCAGGGCGAAGAGGGCATCAGTCCCGATCTCCTTGATAAGGGGAACAAACGTGTTCCCCAACCGGGTCACCGTCTCGATCAGTTCACTCCGTTTGAGGAGATCGCGTACATCGCGGGGGATGTGATAGTAGCGGCTGATCGCCTCGGCTCGGCCCCCATCGGTCGTGACAAGCAGCTCGCGGTGGGTCGGATCTTCAGCCAGGCGATAGTCGAGCGCTGTCTGGCGTGCCCCCAGCCCTAGGGCCGAGTGGTCGACCACGTCGTCGACGCGTTGGCCCCGATAGTACACCTCCCGACCATCTCGCAACCCTCGCCAGTACGCTTCCGGCGTCCGCAGCATCGCTCCCGCCCTCCCTCGTCGCGGTAGTCCCTCGACGCTGAACAAGGTTCAGGCTCCACAGAACGCTTCCTCCCGCCCAGCTCGCGTCACGATCGCTCCCTAACAGAAATGCCGGAGACCTGTTCGAGGCCTCCGGCATCACACGCAGTATGGGAGGAGCTGAGCGAGTACGGCTACCGAAAGAGTTGGAGCATGGGCTTCGCGTCCACCCCGGCGAGCTCCTCCGGCCAGATCGGTAGGCGGGCAAACGCCTTCTTCGGTCGAGGATGGCGGTAGACGATTCCCAACGGCAGCCGGTCCCGTCGATCAAAATCGTTGAGCAGTTCCCACGCCCCGTTGAGGTCGCTTGGGTCGTAGCCAGCCGGGATGTGTTCGACGTGCTCTTTGTACCAATCGTAGGTATTGAACTTGTTGTACGTCACACAGGGCGAGAAGTCATTCACCATCGAAAAGCCCTTGTGCTGCACGCCCTGGACGTAGATGTCCGCGGAATGCTTGGGGTCGCCCGAAAACGACTGCGCCACAAAGGTCGCCCCCGCGGTCAGCGCGAGCCGTAACGGCGAGAAGGGTATCGGCGTCTCCTCCGACCACTCCGTAGAGTGCATCCCCAACCCGTAGGTCGGAGAATGCTGGCCCTTTGTCAACCCGTAGACCCCGTTGTCCATGATGACCAGCATGATGTCCGGGTCCCGGCGGCAGACGTGGACGAAGTTCTCCACCCCGATCGCAAACGTGTCTCCATCGCCAGCCAGCGTAATTACGGTGAGCTCGGGGTTGGCCATCTTCGCGCCCAAGGCGTAGGCGAGGGCCCCGCCGTGCGTCCCGTGGAACCCGTTCCCGTTCAGGTAGTTCCGGATCTGCCCCGAACACCCGATCCCGCCCACCAGCAAGGTACTGGAGGGCGTAACCTCGAGTTTGGCGAGCGCCATTTTCAGCGACGCGAGGACGCCAAAATCCCCACACCCAGGGCACCACTGGATCCGGTGCCGCGGGGTCGCATTCTCATCCCAGACTTTCGGGGAGAGTTTCTGTACCGTTCCGTCACCCATCATCAGTCACCTCAGTCGCCCTCCGACACTTTGACCAGCACCGGGCTGTCGACCCCCACGCGCACGACCTCCACTTTGTCCCGGAGGATTTGTCGGACGCCTCCGAGGACGTCCGATGGGTAGAGGGGGAGCCCATTGAACTTCACGATCCGCTTCACCGGCAAGAGGCAATAGGTTTGAATCACATCCGCGAACTGGCCGGTAAAGTTCTGCTCCACGGCAATGATCGTTGACGCCGCCTGGAGAATCGGTTTGGCCGCAGGCGTGTTGAAGGGCCAGAGATGGGTGAAGTGCGCCACGGCAACCTCGATCCCCTGGGCCCGGAGTTGTGCCTGCGCATCGAGCAACACCGGCCGAGTACTCCCCCAGCCGACTAGGATCGGCTTGCCCGCGGGTGTCCCGTAGACTTTGGGCGGCTTCGCGTCCGCCTTGAGGTACGTGTCCATTTTCCGGAAGCGTTTTTCAACCTGGGCCTTCCGGACCGCAGGATCCGTGCTGACGAATCCCCGTTCATCATGCTCCGCGCCGCTGATCTTGAAGATCGCGCCCACGGTCCCCGGGACAAGGCGCGGGGATAACCCCGTGTCCGTCAGCAGGAACCGTTTGTAGCCGCCGCTCCCGTCTCGTCGGAGGTCAGCTTCCCGGACGAGGCTGGATCGATCGATCTCAACCGGCGACTGCACAAAAAATGACTCGGGGACCACTTTCCGTCCTTCCGACAGGTTGAGATCGGTCAAAAAGAAGACCGGACACTGATACTTATCAGCGAGGTTGAAGGCGTCCACCATCAGGGTGAAGCATTCTTCGTGCGTCGCGGGCGCGAGCACGATCCGTGGGATCTCTGCATGCCCACCATAGGCGACGAGGAAGAGATCCCCTTGCTCACTCTTGGTCGGCATCCCGGTCGAAGGGCCAGCGCGCTGCGTGTCCACGATCACCATCGGCGTTTCCGTCATTCCCGACACGCCGATTTCCTCGACCTTCAATGAGAGGCCTGGCCCCGAGGTACCCACCATGCTCCGAACTCCCACGATCGAGGCCCCCAAGGCGGCACGGATCGATTCCCGCTCGTTCTGACCTTGGATCGCTCGGCCGCCATACCGCGGCAGGTGTTCCTCCATGAATTCCAGGATGGCCGAGGCGGGCGTGATCGGATACCCGGCATAGAACCGACACCCCGCGCGGATGGCGCCCATGGAGAGCGCCTCGTTGCCGGAGAGAATGAGCATGGGTTCTTTCGTGGGGCGTGGCTCGAGGCGGTAGCCGATATCGGCCCACCCTCGCGCCTTCAGGATCCCCTCTACCACTTCCCGGCCCCGCTGGGCGGCCTTGAGGTTGAGGTCTACAACCTCCCGACCCTTCCGGAGGAACCGCTCCTCCAGCAACGCCTGAAAGTGCTTCATCCCGCCGTCGAACTCGAGCAGGCGAAACAGCGCTCCCACCGGGACGATGTTCTTGACGACATCTTTCTTGAGTTCATCCCTGGCGATGTTCCGCGCCGGGATCGGGAAGACTTTGATGCCCCGCCGGACGAGCGCGTCGGTGGGAATCTCGCCCGTACTGCTATCGTATAGCAGCACGCCGCCATCTTTCAGATACTTTGCGTGCCGCAGCACGGTATCGCGGTTGGGCTGATCCTTCACATCGGGGTTGCTATCGTAGTCGAGGGCAATCAAGATATCCATGTTCGCGTCGCCCCACGACAGCGGCGGATGCTCGCTGATGACCATGGGATCGTACTGATGGGCGCCGTAGATGGTCGACGCGTAGCCGCGTTCCATCGCCAAGACGTGCAAGCCGGCCCTGGTGACGATACGGCCGAGGATATCGGTGACCGTTACGACGCCATCGCGAAGCTGGACTCCTCCGACGAGCACCTTCAACTCATTCGTTCTCACGGATCCTCCTGGACTGGGACGGCACAGGCCCCTGGCCTGCAACAGCCCGCAGGGGCCTGATGCCTCAGACTTTGGCAGTCTTGTTTCATCATACCATACCCCTCTGCGACACAAAACCCGCGGCGGCCGAGCGCGGAGGAAGTCGACCGAGCAGCAAGAAACAGCTTAGGAATGGAGCTTCGCGAGCGCTATGAAGATGATTTCGCGCTCGTCCGAGGTGTGCCCGGCTGGACCCTGCTTCTCGCATTCCTTGGGGCCCTCGCGATCCTCCCGTGGCGCCTCCCTACATACCTCATCTTCACGATAACGCAAGTCGCGATCGCCACCACCATCGCCGTGGGATTGAACTTGTTGGTCGGGTACACGGGCCAAATCTCCTTGGGGCACGCGGGGTTCGTCGGGATCGGCGCCTATGCGGCCGGGGTGCTCGTCGTCAACGTCCACCTCCCCTGGGGCCTCGCTTTACTCGGGGCAGGGATGATCGCGGCCGCGTTTGGGTTCCTCGTCGGGATCCCGGCGCTCCGTCTCACTGGACCCTATCTCACGATTGCGACCCTGGGCTTTGGCATTGCGATCACACAGGTACTGACGAACTGGGAAGGACTCACGGGTGGTCGCTCGGGCCTCTTCCTCCCGAAACTCACCGTTGGCTCGCGGATTCTAGGTGAAGTCGAACTCTACTACCTTGCGGTAACCGTTGCCGTCGTTCTGACTTGGGTTGCTTATAACCTCGTCCGGTCCCATGTGGGGCGGGCATTCGTCGCCATCCGCGACAGCGACATCGCGGCCGAGGTGGTGGGGGTCAACCTCACGATCTACAAGACCCTCGCGTTTGGCGTGAGCGCTTTCTATGCGGGCGTGGGCGGGGCGCTCGGGGCCTACCTCTTCGGGTCGCTCGAGCCCCAGTCGTTCACCGTCTTGGAATCGGTGACCTACTTCAGCATGATCGTAATCGGTGGGCTGGGGACGATTCCAGGCAGCATCGTTGGGGCGACCCTCCTAACCGTACTTCCGCAATTGCTGACAGGGCTCAAGCAGTGGCTCATCGTCGGGTACGGGATCGCGATCATCGTCATCATGACGGCCCAACCCTTGGGTTTGTATGGATGGTGGATTAAGACCAAGCAGTGGTTTAAGACATGGCCCTTCTAGCGATCGCCTGCACGGCCGAGGACGATTGGCCGAGCGGCCGGCGGGCTGGGCGGGACCTGGCGAGGTCGCGGTAGCCCCCTATGGAACTTCTGGCGCAATACACAATCGGCGGACTCGCAACCGGGACTCTCTACGCGCTGGTTGCGCTCGGCATCGTGTTGCTCTACCGCAGTTCCCGGATTTTGAACTTCGCGCATGGCGATCTCGCCACGTTCGCGACGTTGATTGCGTTCACCCTCCTGACGACTTACCACCTGCCATTCGGGCTCGCGGTGGCTGGGAGCCTCGCGGCGGCGGCCCTCCTGGGCATCACATTCTACCTCGTGGTTCTCCGGCGGGCGAGAGAAGCGACGTTGCTCGGTACGATCGTCGTCACGCTGGGGCTCTCCCAGGTGCTGAGTGGGGCGATGGTGCTGCGCTGGGGGGCGGACACTAAGGTGTTCCCCTTCCCGCTCTCCGACACCACGGTCTACCGAGTAGGCAACCTCGTCGTGAGTCAGCTCAGCGTTGGAACCTTTCTCGCGGGGCTCATCCTCATGGCCGGGCTCTACCTGCTTGTCCAGCATACCAAGACCGGGCTAGCAATGCGGGCCGTCTCCCAGCACCTCGTTGCGGCGCAAGTCTTGGGCATTCCCGCCAAACGGGTGTTCGCGCTGACCTGGGGGCTTGCGGCGGCACTCGGGGCGGCTGCCGGGATCCTCATTGCCCCGGCAGCTCTCCTCGACCCCTTCATGATGCTCGACCCGTTCTTGAAAGGGTTCGCTGCCGCCGTCCTAGGCGGGATCGATAGCTTGCCAGGTGCCATGGTCGGGGGGTTACTGCTCGGCGTTGCTGAAGCACTCTTCGGTGGCTATCTGTCAATTCGGTTCAAGACCACGTTAGCGTTCCTCATCATCATCGGGGTCCTAATCGTTCGGCCAGAAGGGATCCTGGGCAGGGAATACCATCGCCGCGTCTAGCACCACATCAAGGGCAAAGGCCATAGATCATGCGTCCTCGGTAAGATATCCTCCCCCACGACCTACGACCGACGTCACTACAATCGGCAGTTGAGCGTCAAGAGGGTACAGTTTGGAGAAGGTTAATTAGGCTTCTGGCGCGTAGAGTTCAGGATACAGTTGCTTGTCAATCGAAACCCGCCGGGGTCCCGGGGCATAGCCAGACCATGTTCCGGAGTGGCCCGCGCGGAGGGGTGATGCAAATGAGAACAGCAGGTAGGATCGCGGTTGTGCTGGCACTGCTTGCGCTGCTGGTTACGGGAACGGTGGCCCAGACGCAAGAACGCGGGGTCACCGCCACGGAAGTGGTCATCGGGACATCCCAGCCGCTCTCGGGTCCGGCCTCATTCTGGGGCCTGCCAGTGACTGGTGGCATGGATGCCTACATCAAGTTCATCAACGACCAGGGGGGAATCAATGGGAGGAAGCTGCGTCTGGTGGCGCTTGACGACTCCTACCTCCCGGCGCGCGCCGCCGCCAATGTCCGCGACCTAGTGGACCGGACGGGGGTGTTCGCGATCATAGGCCTCCTCGGCTCGGCCAATGCTTTTGCCGTCCGCGATTACCTCGTCGACAAGCAGGTCATCTGGATCAACCCGCTCGCGGATACGACGATGTGGGCAGGCTTTAAGGGGAAACAGAACCTGTTTGTCACCTATGTCAACTACGTTGATGAAGGACGCCTTCTAACTGAGTACACAGCCAAGAACCTCGGCGTGAAGACGTTCGCAGTCTTCTACCAGAATGACCTTTTTGGTCAAAAGGGGCTGTTAGGGGTGAAACGCGGAGCAGCCAGTACTCAGAGTAAAGTGGTCGCAATGATTCCGTACGAAGTGAGCGATAGAGACTTCAGCGCTCAAGCGCTGAAACTCCGCGAGTCCAAGGCGGATGCTCTTGTTCTGTACGCCAACCCAACCGCCGCTGCGCTCTTGGTACGAGAAATGGCGAAGATCGGCTTCCAGCCGCGGCTCATCTCCACCTCTGCCCTCGCCGATCCTGCCATGTTTGCCCTTGCTGGCGACGCCTGGAACAACGTGATCCTGGCCGCATACAACCCCCTACCTGGGACGGACCGGAAAGTTGACGAGGTCCTGGCAACCATCTCCAAGATCAATCCAGCGTTGGCGAAAGCGCCCTTTAATGCTACGGCAGGTGTTTCGTTCCTGGAACCGTTCTTGGAGGGTGTGCGGCGTGCGGGACCCAATCTGACTCGGGAGCGATTTGTGGCCGCAATGGAGACCATCCGCAACTGGGATGGCGAGGTCGTCCGCGGGGTGACCTTCGGACCTGACAGGCGGCAGGGGGTCAACAAACTCTACATCATCAAGTCAGAAAATGGACAGTACAAACGTCTCACGCCTGACATCACGTACGCTGTGGGGTTCTGAGTCTCCGACTGACGACTGCGGGGTGGGGCATCATGCCTCACCCCGCAGTCTCTTCCTCTGCCCAGGCTCATCGCTTGAACTCACACGGTGGCACAATCCAGTCAGGAGATGGCGAGGCCTTGCTGGAGGTTCATGGCCTCACCATTATCTTTGGCGGAGTGGTCGCGCTTGCCAACCTCGAGCTGCAGGTGCCCCGCGGTGCGCTGATCTCGGTGATCGGACCCAACGGTGCCGGCAAAACCACCTTGTTCAATTGCATCTGCGGATTATACCAACCGGATCGAGGCTTCATCCGGTTCGCGGGCAAGAATCTGCTCGGTCTGCACCCAGATGCCATCGCCCGTCAGGGTGTCGCGCGTACGTTCCAGAACATCGAACTCTTCCTGAAAATGACGGTGCTCGAGAACCTCTTGCTCGGGCGGCATCTGCATTTCCGGGTCGGGTTCTTTAGCGCCGCGCTTGGCACCACCGCTTGGCGTCACGAGGAAGTCCGGCATCGGGCGCGAGCGGAGCAGATCCTGGATTTCCTCGACCTGCAGGCGGTGCGCGATCGCCGCGTCGCCGATCTCCCGTTGGGCCGACAGCGGTTGGTCGAATTGGGGCGGGCGCTCGCGTTGGACCCCGCATTGCTTCTGCTCGATGAGCCGTCGTCGGGGATGACCGCGGAAGACAAAGCGGATCTCGTCTTTCGCATCAAGGACATTCGGGAAGCGATGGGCATCACGGTCGTCCTCGTCGAGCACGACCTCAAACTGGTCATGGGGATCTCGGACTGGATCGCCGTGTTGGACCAGGGGGTGAAGATTGCCCAGGGGACGGCGGCCTACATCCAGAGCAATCCGGAGGTTGTGCGGGCCTATCTCGGGGAAACTGTCTCGGAGTTATCGGAGTAAGATGAACGCTCCCACCGAAGTCCTGAGGGTCACCAACGTCGAGACGGCCTACTATGGCCGACTGACGATCCTGCGGGGGATCTCCATGGCCGTGGCCGCCCACCAGATCGTCACCCTGCTGGGCAGTAACGGCGCAGGCAAGACCACGCTCCTGAAGACAATCATGGGCCTCATTCACGAGCAGCCGGAGAAGGGAACGGTCGAGGTGTTAGGCCAGCGGGTCAACGGGTGGGAGCCGGAGGACATCGCGCGGCTGGGGATCGGGTACGTCCTCGAGGGCCGTGGCATCTTCCCTGAGCTCACGGTCGACGAAAACCTCCAGCTGGGAAGCTACACTCGGACGGATGCGGAAGTGGGCACCGATGTGAACCGCATCCGAGCGCTGTTCCCCGTCCTGGGAGAACGGCGCCGCCAGTTGGCTGGGACGCTTTCCGGCGGGGAACAACAAATGCTTGCGATCGCCCGGGCGCTGCTAATGAGACCCAAACTCCTCATGCTCGACGAGCCATCACTCGGACTCGCCCCCCGCCTTGTCCGGGAGATTTTCCAAACGATCACGCAGATCAACCAAACCGGAACGGCCATTCTGCTCGTCGAGCAGAACGCTCGCATGGCGCTCTCGATCGCCCATTACGCGTACGTGCTCGAAAGTGGCCGGCTCGTCCTCGAAGGTCCGGCGAAGGACCTGGCGGAGAATCCCAACGTGCAGGAGCTTTACCTCGGGGTCGGTCGCGAGTCGTCTGTGAAAGGGTATGCGCGCTACAAAGTCCGGCGCCGGTGGGCGTAGGAGGACTCGTCTCGTCGCCGTGCCTCACATGAGCCGCTGAATCGCCGCCTTGATCCGCCTCGCGCGAGTCTTTGGCCGCACCGTCTGCCCGATCCACTCAAGATGGGCCCGCCTGGCGAGATGGAGGCATCGGTGCAAATGTGACCTGGGCGGTCATCACCCGCGCAAGTGCCGCACAGACGTCGACAGAGAGGGGATGGGCCATCGAGCTCGTACGCCCCTTGAAGGTGCCCTACCCTGACGTCTTGGAACCTTTCCTGATCTCCCCCGCGCATTAGTCTCGGTAGAGATCGCCGATCATAGACCCAAACTTCTCCATGATGATCTTGCGTTTGACTTTCATCGTGGGGGTCACTTCGCCATCCTCGGGGTAGAGGCGCTTCGGTAGAAGGGCGAACTTCTTGACTTGTTCCGGGGAAGAGAGCGTCCGGTTCACGGCGTCCACTTCTACGCCGATGAGCTTCCGCACTTGGAGGCTTTGGCTGAGATCGGTAAACGTCGTGTATGGCACACGTTGATCTTGCGCCCATCGGGCCACGTTCTCCTCATCGATCACGATGAGCGCCACGAGGTACTTCCGCCCATCCCCGATGACGATCGCGTCGTTGATGAACGGGCTGAACTTGAGCTTGTTCTCGATGTACTGGGGGGCGATGTTCTTCCCATAGGCGTTGATGAAGATGTCCTTCTTCCGGTCGGTGAGGCAGAGGTTCCCCGCCGCATCGAACTCCCCCACATCCCCAGAGTGGAGCCACCCATCGACGACCGTCTGGGCCGTCAGCTCTGGGTCCTTGAAATACCCGTTGAACACATTCGGCCCGCGAACGAGGATCTCGCCGTCTGGCGCCAGTCGCACCTCAACCCCGGCGACGGGCTTCCCAACTGTGCCGAGGGTGACATCGCCGATTGGGTGGGCTGTGGCGACTCCCGTCCCTTCGGTCTGCGCGTAGATCTCGCGGATCTCCACCCCCAGGCTCCAGAAAAATCGGAGGATGTCAGGCGAAATCGGGGCGGCCGCGGACAGCGCGATCCGGACGCGATCGAGACCGATCTGATGCCGGAGGGGCAGCAAGACGCTGGCCTGGGCTCCGGCATAGCCGAGGGCGAGCCAGGGAGGAATAGACCGTTTCGTGAGCTTCCGCTGCGCATACGCGTGACCGAGGCGCACGGCTAGGGCGAACGCGATCCGCTTGGGCCAGTCCGCCTCCAGCATCGTCAGCAGCACCCCGGAATGCAGCTTTTCCCAGATCCGGGGCACTGCAAAGAAAATGGTAGGACGCACTTCGCGAAGATTCTGGGGAACCGTGTCCAGGTTTTCCGCGAAGTTGACCGTGTACCCGCAGTACACAGCGAGGGTCACGGAGAAGGACCGTTCCGCAATGTGCGCAAGCGGGAGGAATGAGAGCAACTCATCGCGGTCAGTTGCCGGAATCAGGGCCCGGCTATTGGTTTGGAGCGCCCAGACCAAGTTACGATGGGTTAGCATCGCCCCCTTCGGGGGGCCTGTGGTCCCCGACGTGTAGAGGAACAGCGCGATGTCATCAGCATCGAGGCTCGCGAGCCGCTCGTCAAGGAGAGTGGGGTGCTGCTTCGCGTGCCGCTGTCCCAGTCGGACGATGTCGTCGAAGAGGAGCGCCATCGGGTCATGGAAGGTCCGGAGCCCTTCTGGATCCATGACGATGATGTGCGCCAGCTTCGGCAACCGGGCGCGGACCTCAAGGACCTTGTCCAACTGTTCTTCGCCCTCGACGATAATGATCCGCGCCTCCGAGTGCCCGAGAATATAGTGGACTTGCTCTGGACTGCTCGTCGCGTAGATTCCGGTGGTCGTGCCGCCCGCCGCTTGAATGGCGAGGTCGCTGTAGATCCACTCGGGTCGGTTCTCCCCCATCACGGCGACGCGCTCGCCGCGCGCTAGCCCTAAGGCCAGCAGCGCGTTGGCAACCGCCCGCACCTGCTCCGCGTACTCCGTCCAGGTGATCCGTCGCCAAATGCCGAACTCTTTGCGGCGCATTGCGACCCGTGTGCCGAGTCGTGCGGCCTGCTGGAAGAAGAGACCTGGAAGCGTGCTCTGAACCCGGGGGGGTGCCTGGAGAACGGCCATGCCCGAAGACTACCACAAAGCTTGGGGGACTCCTCTCTGATGAGCGGACAACCAACCCGGGGAGGCGGTCCCACCCCAGCACGCGGACGCCAGGCTGCCGGCGCCGCGCTCGCATTGCCCTCAGGTATCATAGGAAGCGTCGTGGGTGTCGCACGCATGCTTAGCGACGGGGAGCTCTTCTCGCTCAAAGGGCGGAGCGCACTCGTCACCGGTGGGTCTCGCGGCCTAGGGCTCGAGATCGCCCAAGGCCTGGGGCAAGCCGGGGCGCGGGTCGCCATTATGGCGCGGCGGCGGGAATGGCTCGATACGGCCGCAGCCGAGCTCCGAACCCTCGAACTCGACTCGCTAGCCCTGGCCGGGGATGTGGCCCAACCCGCGGACGTTACGCGGGTGATCAGCGAGGTCCACCGCGCGTTTGGAGGAATCGACATCCTGGTGAACGCGGCGGGACGTACTTGGGGCGCCCCCTTTACCGAAATGCCGTTGGAGAAGTGGCGAGAAGTCATGGAGGCAAACGTCACGGGCACATTCTTGATGTGCCAGGCCGTCGCCTCGGGGATGATGGCCCGCACCTACGGCCGCATTATCAACATTGCCTCAGTGGCGGGGCTCGCTGGGACCCCTCCGGAGATTCTCGATGCCGTCGGCTACAGCGCCAGCAAAGGCGCCATTATCGCGATGACGCGCGACTTAGCCGTCAAGTGGGGGCGCCACGGCATCACCGTCAACGCCCTCGCCCCAGGCTTTTTCCCTACGCGGATGTCTGAGAAGGTCATCGCCCACGCAGGCGACAGGCTGCGCCAGGAGATCCCAATCGGGCGGGTGGGGCAACCGGGCGAACTGAAGGGAGCGGCCGTGTTCTTGGCCTCTGCCGCGGCCAGCTACATCACAGGACAGGTCCTCGCCGTCGACGGCGGGCTGACCGCGCGGTAACCAATGCGAGAAGCCGTCATCGTCGAAGCTGTTCGCACGCCCATTGGGCGCCGTGGGGGCCGATACGCCCAGACCCGGGCGGAAGACCTTCTCGCCCTCGTACTGCACACAGCGGTCGAGCGTGCGCCGATTGATCCCCCGCTCATCGACGACATCATCGTTGGCTGCGTCACACAGGTGAAGGAACAGGGGGCCAACGTCGCGCGAGCGGCGGCGTTGCTGGCGGGGCTTCCAGTCGAGGTGGCGGCGACATCGATCAACCGCCAATGTGGGAGCAGCCACCAGGCGATTCACTTCGCCGCGCAGGCGATCCAAAGCGGGGACGCCGACGTGGTGCTCGCGGCGGGCGTCGAGAACATGAGCCGGGTGCCGCTCGGGGCCGACTACGGGGACTGGCACCCGCAGCTGCTCGCACGCCACGCCCTTGTCCACCAAGGCGTCGCCGCCGAAATGATGGTCGACCGATACGGGCTGACGCGCGAGGAACTCGATCGCTACAGCCTGGAGAGCCACCGGCGCGCCATCCGTGCAACCGATGCCGGTTGGTTCCGGCGCGAGATGGTTCCGGTCCCACCCGACGGAGGGGCTGCGCTCGACGACGAGGGGATCCGCCGCGAGACCTCTCTTGCGAAGCTTGCCGCGCTCACTCCCGCGTTCCGCCCGGACGGGGCGATCACCGCGGGGAACTCCAGCCAGATCAGCGACGGTGCCGCCGCCCTCTTGCTCATGAGCGGCGACCGTGCCCAGGCGTTGGGAATCCGTCCGCGCGCCCGCATCGTGGCGAAGACCGTGGTCGGCAGTGATCCGGTCATCATGTTCACAGGGGTCGTGCCCGCGACGCGGAAAGTGCTGGCGCGGAGCGGGCTGGCGTTGGAGGAGATCGCGTGCTTCGAAGTCAGCGAAGCGTTCGCCTCGGTGGTCCTTGCCTGGGCGGCCGAGCTGGAACCCGACATGAGTCGGGTCAACCCCAACGGGGGCGCGATCGCTCTGGGGCATCCCGTGGGGGCCTCAGGGGCTCGGCTGATGACCTCGCTCCTGCATGAATTGGAACGCACCGGGGGTCGCTACGGGCTCCAACTCATGTGCATTGGGTGGGGCATGGCGACCGCGACGGTCCTCGAACGTCTTTGACATGAACCTGGTGCGGGTTGAACTCCCCACGCCGTTCCAGATCGGCTCAGTCAACGCGTACCTCCTGCGTGGCGATCCGCTCACGCTGGTCGATGTCGGCCCGAAGACGGACGAGGTGCACGGGGCGCTCGAGGCGGGGCTCGCAGCCGAGGGGGTGCGCATCAGCGACATTCGCCGCATCATTCTCACCCACGGCCACACCGACCACTTCGGGATGGCCGAAGTCGTCCGGGCGGAGAGCGGGGCCGAGATCGTCGCCCACGAGAGCGATCGACCCAAGTTCACTGGCAAACGCTGGGTCGCCACCCACCTCAAACGGTTTTTCATCCAAGCAGGGCTTCCCCCGGCGTTTCTCCGGGCCTTCACTGACGCGGCGCGCTCCTACCGTCGATACTTCGATCCGTTGACCACGTTCTCACGCGTCGCGGACGGTGACGCGCTCGTCCTCGACGGGGAGCGGCTCCGCGTGTTGCACTGCCCCGGCCATTCGCTTGGCCACCTCTGCCTCTACCATGATGATGGCATCCTGCTTGCAGGTGATCTCCTCCTCTCGGAGGTCAGCCCGAATCCGATCGTCGAGTTCACGCCCGGGGGCAAGCGCATTCCGACGCTGCCGCTGTACCTGCAGTCCCTGCGCCGCATCCTCTTGCTCAACTGCAACCTCGCGTACCCCGGCCACGGCGTCCCGATCACCACTCCCAGCGCCCGCATCCGCGAGCTGATCGCCCATCATGAGCAGCGGAAGGAAGAGATCCGAGTCCGACTTGGGCGCAAGCCGAAAACGCTGCTCGCGCTTAGCCAGGAAATCTATCAGAACTTGGATCACTTCAACACGATGTTGGCGCTCTCAGAAGTTGTCGGACACCTCGATCTGCTGGCAGAGGAGCACCGGGTCAGCGTCTCACGCTCTGGCACCCGGGTCCTGTACCGAGCTAAGTAGCCCCACCCGCCGGCCACCCTAAACGATGCCCCAAGCCCCTAGCCCCACCATCCCGTGCGCTCGTTTGCGCTTCGGCCTGTGGCGCGATTCTTGCTGTAGCACTTCGGCCGGAGGATGCACGCCATGGACAAGGAACAGCTCACCGTCCAGGACCTATTCCCGTCAGCGCAGGAGCTCTTCCAAGCGCCGACGCGGGCTGGCCGTCGCCGGCTCCGCATGGTCGTCTGGCTCGCCCTGATTGCTTCCGCGCTGCTGGTGGGCCGCTGGCTCCGAGACCGCAAGCTTCGCGACCGCTAAGGGATCCTCGAGCGGGTACGCGAGGACTGGGCCTCACAGCCCAAAGGAACGCCCCATCCTCGCCACGAACGTTCGTCGAGTGGGCGGAGGCGGAACGGTCACACGAGCGGCCATTCTCGGGCTCGGCGTCTACATCCCCCCGAAGGTTCTCACCAACGACGACCTCGCCAAGATTGTCGATACGAGCGATGAGTGGATCGTCGCCCGGACGGGCATCCGGCGTCGGCACGTCGCAGCACCCGATCAGGCCACGTCCGATCTGGCCCTGCTTGCGAGTGAACAAGCCCTTGCCCAAAGTGGCATCGCGCCGGCCGAGCTTGACCTGATCCTGGTGGGAAGCGCGTCGCCGGACATGTTTTTCCCCGCGACAGCCTGCCTGCTCCAGGATCGGCTAGGCGCCCCTCAAGCGGGCGCCTTCGACCTGCTGGCGGCCTGTTCCAGCTTCGTCTACGGCCTCATCAGTGCGAGCCAGATGATCGAAGCCGGGATGATTCGGCACGTGCTCGTCGTCGGCGCGGAAACGCTCACGCGGCTGGTTGACTGGAAGGACCGATCCACCTGTGTCTTGATCGGGGACGGGGCAGGCGCAGTCGTGCTTGGGCCGTCGGTAAGCGGCGCTGGCATCAGGAGTGGCGCGGTCGGCGCAGATGGTTCAGCGGGGGAGGTCTTGAAACTGCCGGCGGGAGGCTCGCGGATCCCGGTGACTGCGGAGGTCATCGAGCGCAACCTCCATCGCGCTCACATGGACGGGCAGGCCGTCTTCAAACTCGCCGTTCGCGCCATCCCAGGGTTGATCCGAGACACGGTCACCAAAGCGGGGTGGACGCTCGCCGATGTCGACCGGTTCGTGCCGCATCAAGCCAACATCCGGATCATCGAAGCCATCGCCCACCAGTTGCGGGTCCCGATGGAGAAGTTTGTCGTGAACATTGAGGAGTATGGGAACACGTCCGCGGCGAGCGTGCCGCTGGCCTTGTGGGACGCGATTCAAACCGGCCAGGTGCACGACGGAGATCGGCTCATCCTAGCCGCGTTCGGGGGCGGGTTCACCTATGCGGCCTGCGCCCTGACATGGGGACGGTAGGAGCGCATCGTCCCAGACCCCAGCTCCAGGCAGTAGATGTGCTTATCGTCCGCGGGGAAGTCGGGGCGAGGACCGACCAGGCTGCTGAAGGCGGCTGAGCAGCACCCCCATGGGGGCGATGTCGACGGGGGCTCCATTCCGGTGCGCTACGCCCGCCCCCGAGGTTGCCGGGACTCGTGTCCCGGGGAGCAGGATGCCTACCATGTTGAGGGGGTCGGCGGCAGAGATCACGACCACGTCGGACTCCTCTGGCGACCGGCGGATAGCGCGAAGCGTGTCGACCGCTTGCGGGAGGGCGAACTGCTCACCGATGAACCCTGCGACGAACCGCCCGCCGCGGATCTCTCCTCGCGCCTCCCATTGCCGGTAGATTCCCACTAAGACCCGCCACGACGGCGCCACGCGTTCTCGGACCAGCAGGTCTCTGAAGACTACCCCGTAGCGTCGCAGGAGCTGTCGGGCCACCGCTTCATCCCGAGCGCCACTCGTCGTGGCATCTGTTCCGACCTGCCAGAGCGCCCATCGCCCAACCGGAAGCGGGCGCAGATGCGTGCGACCACCCGTCAGGGCCCGGAGCCGCCGCCGCCGGCTGTGCGAGCGCGTGCCTCCCTGAAGCAACCGACGCAACCCAGCGACACCGTCGCCGCTGACCAGCCCTCGTGCCACGAGTTCCCACAGCGCTTCGTCGATCTCTGAGGGCAACCGGCGCGTGCCCTTGATGATGTCGGCTTGGAAGGACGCCCCCCGGTCGCCGAGGTAGTACGCGACCTCCTGCGCGGCCGCCGAGCACCCGGCAAGGAGCTCCTCGTGGTTTTGGGCTCGATGCAAGAAGACGGGGAGGTCTTCCCGCATCACGAACGCAATCGGGGCGTTCCGGGTGAAAGCCCCGCGGCGGCGCTTGGGTCGCTGCTCCGTTGCCTCACCGGTCGGACCCTCAGCTGAGAGACGCCCCCACGTCACGGTGCCGGACAAGCAGAGATACTCCAGGTCGGCCGGATCATACAGTCTGACCCGGGATGGGAAGACATGTTCCTCCCAGGCTGGGGCAGGCAGCTCCAACCCTTGGAGTTGTCCGAGCACTTGGAGGACGCCGTCTCGACCATGCAGTTGCGAACCCGGCTGCACTTGCTGCCAGCGGAACAGAAACCGCATGAAGTCTGCCGCCGTGACCGCCTCAATCTCCCGACGCAACCGGCCCAGGGTCAACCGATGGATGCGGGCGAGGATGCGCCGTTCGCACCATTCAATGGCCTCAGGACTTTGGGTGAATCGCCCCCGCAAGACCACGCCAGCGCCCTCGAGCGCGGCGAGCGCGGCGTCGACGTCTGCGGGCGGCAGTCCAATCCGATGGGCGAGTACCGAAGCTGTCACCGGCCCAAGACACTGCATCCACCCGTGCACGATGCTCCGCACCGCCTCATCCCCTGTCGCTTCCGCGCGACCTGCGCGCACCTGCGGCGTGGGGATGTCGGGTTCCGCAACCAGGCCAGGGAAGACGCTGCGGATGAGCGGAAGTCGCTCCGCCGCGACGTATCCGCGGCGCCAGCTCGCGGTAGAATCTTGCCAGCGTACGATGGTGGCACGCTGCCTGACGAGAAGCTCAGCGGCAAATGGGGCCCAGCCCTGCGCATCGTCGAGGGGGAGCACTTGAACCGTGAGCAGATGATCATGCAGCTCGTCGGGGTCGCGCACATCAGGCCACGCCTGGCTGCTGACCTCTGCGATCGCCGCAGGGTCGAGCGCTCCCACGCCTTTGGCGAGGTCGGGATCGGTCCGCCGGAGGGCTACGGCGCGCGCGCGGCGCTCCTCGAGCGGGGCATCGTCAAGGAAGGCGTACGGGTTCGCGTTCAGGATTTCATGGGACATCGGGGATGGGGTCGGCGTCTCCACGGCGACGGTCTGGATTGCGCCCGCCTCGACGGCGCCGACAATGGACCGAAGCGCATCCAGGTCCATCGCCTCGTACAGGCAGTTCCGGATTGTTTCATTCACCAGCGGGTGATCCGGCGGCGTGATGGGGCCCATCCGGTTGTCCTGGCATTGCACCTGTTCAGGGAAGACCGCCGCCAAAAGATCCTCAGCGCGCATGCGTTGAATCGGCATCGGGACCCGCCGACCGCCGGCAAAGCGGAGCACGGCGAGGGCCCGGTTTGCATTCCACCGCCAGCGGTTGGTGAACATGGGCGAGGCGAGCAGCGCCTGGATGAGATCCGGTTCCGCTGTTGCAGGCCGGACAAAGGCGAACACGCTCTCCAGAGGAAAACTGTGCTGCTCGCTGAGCGAGAGCACGATCCCGTCGTCGGTCGCGGCCGCCTGCAGCTCAAAATCGAAGTTGACGCAAAACCGCTTCCGTAGCGCCAGCCCCCAGGCCCGGTTGATCCGGCCGCCAAACGGCGTGTGCAGGATTAGCTGCATCCCTCCAGCTTCGTCGAAGAACCGCTCCGCGACGATGCGGTGCTGGGTCGGGACAACCCCGAGCGCGGCGAGCGTTTCGGCGTGGTAGGCGACGAGCTGTTCGGCCCCGGCCCGATCCACGCTGGTCTCGGCGATCAGCCACGCGATCGCTGCCTCCTGGTCGGTGAGTTTTGCGACAATCTGCTCCCGGAGCTCCGAGACCGCAGTCGAGAGCTCGGGGGTCCTGGCTGGCGCCTCCCCCAGCCAGAACGGGATGCTGGGGGGCGCGCCATGCGCGTTCTCTACGCGTACCTTGCCAGTCTCGATCCGCCGGATCCGCCAGGAGGTATTGCCGAGCAAGAAGATCTCCCCAGCCATGCTCTCGATCGCAAAGTCCTCGTTGACCTTCCCGACGAAGGTCCCCTGGGGTTCTTCGAGGACGTCATAATCTGCGGTATCCGGGATGGCCCCTCCTGAGGTGATCGCGGCGAGGCGCGCACCCCGGCGCCCGCGCAACACGCCGTGCACCCGGTCTCGATGGAGGTACGCACCGCGCCGGCCCCGCCGGTTGGCGATCCCTTCGGAGAGCATCTCAAGGATCGTCTCGAACACGTCGGAGGTGAGCGTCCGGTAGGGATAGGCGCGGCGCACGAGCGCGAACAGCGCTACCTCGGTGATCTCCTCACTCGCGACGGTCGCAACGATCTGCTGGGCGAGAATGTCCAGCGGCGCCTCAGGGATGACCACGCGGTCCAGCACCCCCGCGCGGACGGCGCGCACGGCCGCGGCGGATTGGACCAACTCATCGCGCGTGAGCGGGAAGATATGGCCTTTGGGAACGCTGCCCAACCAGTGCCCCGATCGCCCGACCCGCTGGAGTAGACTGGCTAGTACCCGCGGCGCGCCTAAGTGAATCACCAAATCGACGTGCCCGATGTCAATCCCCAATTCCAACGACGCTGTCGCGACGACCACTGGGATCTCGCCGGCCTTGAGTCGCTGTTCAGCTTCCAGCCGAATGCGGCGGGACAGACTCCCGTGGTGGGCAGCGACCTTACCTTCTCCAAGCCGGGTGGAAAGCTGGTGGGCGACGCGTTCGGCCAGGCGGCGCGTGTTCACAAACACCAGCGTGGTCCGGTGGACCTGGATCAGCTGGACCATCCGGTCATAGACTTCCGCCCACAGCTCGTGGCTGGCGATCGGTCCCAGCGGTTGGGAAGGAACCTCAATCGAGAGCTCCCACGGGCGGCGATGGCCAACATCGACGATGGCGCACGCAGGACCGCCGTCGGCGCTGACCCGCTCGGCCCCGATCAGCAGCTGCGCAATTTGCTCGATCGGCTTCTGGGTCGCGCTCAGTCCAATCCGCTGACAGCGGGACCCGGTCAGCGCGTCGAGCCGTTCCAGCGAGAGCGCCAGGTGTGCGCCGCGCTTATCCCCGGCAATCGCGTGAATTTCGTCGACGATGACGGTGCGCACAGTGCGCAAGAACTGGCGGCTACGTTCCGCGGTCAACAAGATGTAGAGCGACTCTGGCGTCGTGATCAGGATGTGAGGGGGTCGCCGAACCATCAAGGCCCGTTCCCGCGCGGGAGTATCGCCCGACCGGACCGCGACCCTCACCTCCGGGAGCGCAATTCCCGCTTCAGCGCCCAGCCGCTGAAGCTGCGCGAGCGGTTCCTGCAGGTTCTTCTGGATGTCATTCCCAAGCGCTTTCAGTGGGGAAATGTAGAGCACGCTCGTGCGATCGTCCAGCTCGCCCGCGCTGCCTGTCTGGATGAGCTGGTTGAGCGACCACAAGAACGCCGCGAGGGTTTTTCCGGAACCGGTCGGTGCGGCGATGAGCGTGTCCCGCCCTTGCGCGATTTCCGCCCAGCCAAGCGTCTGGGGCGCCGTCGGTTCACCGAACCGATCCGCGAACCACCTACTAATGAGGGGATGAAAGTGCTTCAACATCAGAGGCCTCTCCACGACTCCTTCGCCACGATCCATGCTGGATCATCTTGCCCCGCCCGGGCGCGGAGCCGAGCAGAGCAATGCACGCGGTCGGACTGGGTCAAGCCCTCAGAACGACGATTCTCGATCGAGGATCCCGAGCTGGCGCGCGCGTCGTTCGGTCATGCCAAACACCACGCTCGCGATTGCGCCCGCCGCCGCGGTCAGGCCAGCCAAGATCCCAAGCACTTCGAGATCGCTCGCCCAGGGGAAGGATTGCACCGTCCCCGCCCCCGCCCCCAGCAACCCCCGCCGCAAGGCCTCGAGCCACCACGTCAAGGGGATCGCTTTCGCCACCCATTGGAGGCTGACGGGAAGCACCGTGACGGGAAAGACCGCGCCGCAGACGAGATACAAGGCGGCGCCGACCCCCTCCGGCATTCGCCACGCCTCCCCGGAGATCGACATCGCGAGACTGACGACCAATAGGCCCAACGCGAGGATCGCGGCGATCCCGAGCCCTAGCGCGACGACCGTGTAGGGGACGTTGAGCGACGCCCAGTGGAGGGGCACCCCCAACACCCATCGCCCCAGGAGCAGAGTGATCACGGCTGCCGCAGACGCCGCCGTCGCCTGCGCGAGCGACCTCCCCACGAGGTACGTCCGGAACGAGATGGGGGAGGTGTAGAGGTAGCGCAGGGTCCGCCAGTGCTCCCGATCGCTAATGATGCTCCAAGCCATCCCTTGCATCCCGGCGATCACGAACGGCCAGAACGCCGTCCCGACCACAAAGAACCCGAGGAGAGCCCCTCGCCCCCCGCGTGCGACCACAAAGTACATGAAGACGAGGATCAGGGCGGCCCCTAGCGGACGCGCGATGGAATAGATGAAGAACAAGAACGGATCCGTCCAGTTGCTCTCGATCTGCCAGCCCAACCAGTAGGCGACCGTCAAGGTGCGCCACCAGTGCTGCACCCTGCCGTAGTGGTCCGGCCTCACGTTGGTGGGCATCGCTTCCCTCCTTGGGGGGTCAGAACCGCAAACTCAAGCGCCCTTCCCGGCGCGCGAGGAACTCCATCCGTCGGAGGAAGAACCGGGCCAAAACGATGAACGCAAACGCCAGCGCCACGAGCATCGCCAGCTCGGTGCTGACCGGCAGGAGCGCCGGATGCGCATCCGCGTACAGCAACTGGCGCAAGGCATCCAGCGCGAGCGTCAGCGGGATCATCGACGCCCCCATTGCGACCCAGAACCCCAACGCACGGACTGGGAAGTAGAACCCGGAGAGCAAGAACACCGGCTCCATGAAGAGGCTCGCCATATGCCACGCTTCGCGCCCCCATAACAGAAAGACGCTCGCGAAGGTCACCCCGAGCCCGTAGAGCGCGACCAGTGCGACCGCGAAGATGAGCAGGAAGAGTGGGAGCTGGGCTACGGTGAAGGACACGTGGAAGAGGAGGGACCCGATCGTCACGATCAGCGCCGCTCGCAAGAGGGTTGAGGCTGCTCCCCCGAGCGACATCCCGAGCAGGATCGGAGTAATGCCGCACGGCACAGTCATATAGAGTTCCAAGTTTCCGGCTTCCTTGTCCCAGTAGAACTGGGCCGCCATGGACCACAACACATTCAACCAGAAAGCCATCGTGGCGCCGCCCATGATCACGTAGCCAATGAACCGATCCGGGGCGCCCAGCGCTTTGTAGACAAACGCGAACGCAATCGTCCCGAGCAGTGGAAGCACGCAATCGTAGAAGAACCAGGCCTTCTCCCGGTTCGCCCCAATCAGGCGCGGGTAGGCACGGCCCAAGATCGCCCGGAGCAAGCGGGTGAGACCCTGGGACGGGGTCACGCCGGTCATAGTCCCCTCCTACTCTCGTCGGCCTCGTCAATGCGCTGACCGACAATTTGGACAAAGACATCTTCCAGGCTCGGCTCGATCTTCTGGAGCGCGTAGATCCGCCGATCTTGATCCGCCAGTGCTTTCACGACACCCGCAATGGCACCATCATCGGCGAGATTGACCCGCAATTCCGTCCGTCCATCGCGAGCGGTGAGATCGAGGCTGCGCAACCCAACCACCTGGGTGAGCCAGGGACCGCGCGTGAGCGGATCGGTCGTGAGCACGAATTGCGTGCCCCCCGCGCCTGCGCGTCGAAGCGCCGCGGGGGTGTCGCAGGCGATGATCCGCCCTTTGTGGATAATCGCCACGCGGTCGCACAGTGCTTCCGCCTCGTGCATGTAATGCGTGGTGAGCAAGATCGTGCGGCTCGGAGCCTCCTGGATCCAGCTCTGCATATAGGCGCGGATGTCTCGCGCCGCCCCGACATCGAGTCCGACGGTCGGCTCATCGAGGAAGAGGATCTCTGGATCAGGCAGCAAGCCCCGGGCCATGTTCATCTTCTGCCGCATCCCGCTGGACAGTGCGCTGACGCGACGATGGCGCTCGTCGTAGAGACCGACCACCCGCAGGAGCTCGTCAATACGCTCGATGGCCTGTCGGGAGGGGAGTCCATAGAACTGGCTGAACATCCACAGCTGTTCCCGGACCGTCAGAAGCCCGTACCCGGAGTGCTCACCTCCGGAGACCATCGCAATCCGCTCGCGGATCCGTGGGGCGTCCACCACAACGTCCAACCCCGCCACGCGGGCCGTCCCCGACGTCGGCAAGAGCAACGTTACCAAGATCTTGATTAGCGTGGTCTTCCCGGCGCCGTTCGGGCCCAGCAGGCCGAAGAGCTCCCCACGCGGCACGTCCAGGGTGATCCCGTCTAAGGCCGCGATCGTCACGGCCTCCCCTTGACGCGTGGTCCGCTTCATCCGGTACGTCCGGACGAGGTCGTGCGTCTCAATCGCGAGGTCGCTCATCACTTTCTCCTGCGTGCCATCGCGCGCTCATTCCACTTCCTTGCAAGCTCGTCTCGCCGAGGCCGATAGACCGTGAAGTAGAACGCATTCTGTGACTCCAAGACCCTTCGATCGCATCTCCCGATAAGCTCGCGCGCTTCCTTCCAGGCGTCGCGAAACGTCCCCGCGAATCGGGTGGCGACTTGGTGCGTGAACGCTTCAGGCGTCTGGACCTGTCCTCCGATGGTGAACAGGGTAGGACGCCCGGTCGCCTTGTAGGCCTTGTCGTCGCCCAGCCAGAACTCGCTGACCTTCGCACCGCGCGGGCGGGACCCGGGCGGGCTCTTGAACCCCCGCTTGGCAGCCGCGAAGAAGATTGCACGGTTCAATCCCCAGGACTTCGCGGTTGGGAGGGGGAGCCCTAAGGCTTTCGCGCGCGCGGCCTGGAGGGTCGCCATCACTTGGAAACGTCCTATACTGCGGACCACCGACTGATTATACCAATGCCCCTCTCGCGCGACCAGCCGAACAGACCAGCCCTCTGAGGGCTCTTCGACATGCCTCACCCCTGCACGACAGATCAGGTGGAGGCTGTCCGTTCGATAGAGACAGAAACTACCGCGGCTGGAGCCTGGCCCGTCGAGTTTAGATCCGCTCGAGGTTCACCACTGTCCGGGCATTGCGAAGCTCACCTGTGTTGACCGTGGTCTTGGGCTCAATGAGGAGGACGTGAACCTCCTCGTCAGCGGTGGGGAGGTGCTCGACCCCCTTGGGGATGATGACCAGTTCGCCCGGGTGGAGCCGTAACTCTCGGTCGCGGAGTTTGATCCGCAGAGTTCCATGGACAATCAGGAAGAGTTCGTCTTCCCGCGCATGCTGGTGCCAGACGAACTCGCCCTTCACCTTCACAAGCTTCACGTAAGCGTCGTTGAGGTCACCGATGATCTTGGGAGTCCAATACTCATGGAATAGTCCAAACTTCGCCGCCAAGTTCACTGTGTCCACTGCAAATCACCTCCTGCTAGGGGTTCGAGCAGCGAATCGGAGAGCTCAGGAATTTCGACGGGACGTAGACTTGGTACACGTGAAGCCCCGGAGGGGCCGCGGGTGCGGTCCAGCTGAAGCGGATCGCCGACGTCGGCACAGCATAGGGCTCCCAGTGGACCACCGCACCGTCCCGAAGAACGATCACGCTTCTCGGTCGAGGATCGGAATACGAAAGAGGCAGGTTCAGGGTGAGTTGTATCGGACCGGTGTGGACGGTGGTGAAGCTCGGCACGGGTCCAAAGTTTGCGAATTCCGCCGCGCCACGGGTCACACACGTGCGCCCATTCCGCAGCGCCTCCAGGATCGTGTCTTCCGTACATAGCCCGTCTCCAAGGTACACGTAGGTCGCATGCGAGAGTTGCTCATCCGCAAAGCGCGGGAACGGCGCGGTCTCGCCATCTCCTTTCAATTGAAGAAATAGCGCGCTGACTGTCGTGAAGACCCATCGGTAGAACGCCCGGACTGGGGGGACAGTATCGATAAGGTTCGCCAACGGCGGCCATGTCGTCTGGGGGCCCACGTGGAAATCGCAACTCGAGTAGATACCCTTGAAGGCGTCCGGTGCGGAGGACGCGCACTCGGTGACGAGCATGATGTCTTCCATCTCGTGGATGAGCTCAATGGCTCCCGAATAGAAGAAGTCAAAGTACCGACTGGTCGCGAGCCGATCAAGATCGTACCGGTAGTCGGAGGGGACGCCAAGCTGGAGGCTAATGGGGCTGTGCTGAAACTGATGGCTCGCAAGCGGCGGGAGGTTGTAGTGGCGGAGCTTCTCCTGAATGGCCAAGATGGTCCCTCGCCCCCCTGCCGAGTCCGTCCAGTGATCGTAGGGATTGGTCCCCGGGGTGGTCCAGTCGAACTCGTTTGCGGCCACCAGCGGGCGGATCGAGAGCGCGAGCGTATGAGCCTCAGAGAAATCTGACGTCGCCGCGCTGTTCCAGTGGACTTCCATTTCCCCGCCCGGGATGACCGGGATCCCGACCTTCTGGCTGGCAGCATCGCAGGCGGCCAGGTATTCGGGCAGCGTCTTGTGTGTGAAGAGCTTGAGGTTACGCAAGTGGTCCGTGATGATGAGGAACTCATACCCGAGATTGACCGCAATCTCCGCCGCCCGGAGCACACTCGCCCACCCGTCCGAGAACTGGGTGTGGAAGTGCATTAGCCCACGCGCCCAGCCGTTGCGCCTTCGGGGAGCGTATCCCCCCATCGTGCTCATGGAACTCTTGATCTGTGTGTCCGCGAGGTTTTGACGTGGTGGTTGGCTGAGGATTCGCCGACACGGATACGAGTCCTCTCATCGCCCCCGCGACCCGGGGAGCACAAAATCCGACCATCACTTGAGAGCACACCGGCTGCAGGAGACAGCTGCGGGCAGTGGCTGGCTCGCCGTGGACTCCCCCGCAACCCGGAGGGGCGAGATACGCTGAGTTTGTCGAGCTGTAAAGCCCGGGCGGTGAGACATCCTAGGGCGGTGGGCATGCAGCTCACGATCTTTGATCCGGAGCTGGATCCGGATGGCACGTAGGCGCAGGACCCTGCAGACCTGCTGGTGAATGTTTTCCCTGCGAGATGACTGTACTGCCAAGCCTGCTAGACGGTCATCGTCTCTTGGGGATTCCAAGCTCCTCCATCCGACCTCAGATGAACCCTTTCGTCACTCACAAATTCCCCTGTGGCATAGAATAACTCTTTGGTGGGACTGTCACCGAATGAGGTGGAACGACCAGCAGTGAGCACACCTTTGCATGGGAGGCGACAATGATGATCACGCGAGCACTCTCCAGGACGATCGGATGGGCGGTCTGCGTCTGCTTATTGGGGAGCCTGACGCTCCCCCGGATGGCTGAGGCCAAAACGGCGAAGGAGATTGATGCGGGGGCGGATGCGGCGCTAGCCCAGCTCACGAAACAAGTGAAGGGAGCAAGCCGACTCCTCCAGATTGCTAAAGGGGTTCTCGTGTTCCCCGGCGTCATCAAGGCGGGCATCGGGGTCGGCGGCGAATTCGGCGAGGGCACGTTGCGCATCGGCGGCAAGAGCGTCGCTTTTTACCAAATTGCCTCGGCCTCGATCGGGTTCCAGCTGGGGGCCCAGAAGCGGGATATTATCATCGTCTTCTTGGATGAGACGGCGCTCAAGAGCTTCCGCAGCAGCGAGGGCTGGCAGGTCGGCGTGAATGGCTCGGTGGTCCTGATCAATGTGGGGGCCGAAGCCTCCGTCGACACGACGAAAATCAAGGATCCAATCGTGGGATTCGTGGTCGGTCAGGAGGGCTTGATGTACAACCTGACCTTAGAGGGTTCGAAGATCTCGAAGATCGCGAAATAGGCGCTCCGAGGAACGCCCTAGATCCGAGGGGCAACCCTCACACGTGCGCCGGGCACGAATGACACACGGTCGAGCGCCTTCGGGTTTCGTGGTATTCCTGAGGGGCGTCAACGTGGGAACGCACAAGCGATTTCGACCTAGCGTCCTTGCCGGCGAGTTGGCGGACCTCGGCGTGGTCAACGTCGGTGCCGCAGGCACCTTCGTGGTTCGCGGGAAGATCGACCAGGCAGCGCTGCGCAAGGAGTTTGGCCACAGACTTCCGTTCAAGACCGAGGTGATGATCTGCCCGGGGCGAGAGCTCATTGACCTCGTCCGCCGCGACCCATTTGGCCCCACAGTACCCAGCAAGGCCGTCCGACGGTTTCTGAGTGTGATGGAAGCGGCGCCCCCAACGCGGCCTCCGGTCCCCGTCGCCCGACCCGCCGGCGCCAAGTGGGAAGTCAAAGTCATCGCGGTCTCTGGCAGGTACGCCTTGAGCCTGTGGCGCCGGCTGGGACGTCGCGTCCTCTATCCGAACGAGGTGGTGGAAACGCTCTTCGACGTCTCGGCGACCACGCGCGGGTGGGACACGATTAACACCATTTATCGCATCCTGGAAGCCAGCTGACCCGACCAGCCCGCTTGGCGAGGCGCGCCCGTTGCAGAGGCTCACGGATCCGGCTGCTGCTGCGCCTGGTCGTGAAGCCCAAACTGCCCTGCAGACTCCGAGCTGCGAAGGAAACCCACTCAGCGATCTCGACCGGGCCGGCGACGGGATTCGCCCGAGGTCGCCGGCCGTCTGTCAGATTCCTAGCCTGCTCACTTCCTAGATTGTCGGAGCTGACTGCCACCCCACGCGAGCCAGACGATCGTCAAAATGAGTCCAAGCAGCATGAGCGGCGGCGCCGCGCTGAAGAGCTGCAACAGTTGAACGACCCCAGCAAGTACGGCGACCCAGCCTAACGATGTGCTCATCGCTCGCGTTGCGGTAATTGCCCATCCGGCGATGAGGATCGAGCTACCCGTGAACGCACTCCCGAGACCATCGAGTCCCCGCGCGGTCGCATTCAGCGCGACCCACGCATGGTGCGCGGCAACTTGGTCCCGCGAGACCGCCTCTACAAGGAACTGCCCTCCCCGCCAGAGCAGGAGCGACCCCAGCGAGTGTCCCGTGATCCCGACGATGGCCAGCGCGAGGACAGCGACAGCGCGCGTCGGGGCGCGGTCCCGAAGACGTCCAAAGACGCCGACGGTGAAGATGAGCCCAAACCCGCCGGCGAGCGCACCGCACAAACCAAGGGCAGTAAAGAGCGTGGCACTCTGTGCCATGAGCGGCAGTGCCTTAACCGGATCTGCAGCGGTTTGCGGGTCCAGACCACTCGCAATGGCCAAGATCACGATGAGAGCGAGGAAGATAGCGGTGGCGAACCCTGCGGTTCCCGCGTTCTTCTGGATCTTATCCACTAAGCACCCCCTTTTGGCCTGCTTGTTCCTGCGATGCTGTTTCGCTGCGCACCGAGCGCGATCCTACCCGGTGGCCTGCGTCGCTACCGCGTGGGCACATCGGCTCACGCCCCGAGTCTCCGGTAGGCAGATCTAAGTTTACCGCTCCCGGTCGGGCCGTGTCAGGGGAGCGATTGTGCGGCCCCTAGCAGAGTCCACGATCAAAGTGGCAAGCCGCCGCAAACGAGTTTCTTCTTTCTTCGCACTCATGATCCAGTGGCTGGCTGTTCGTCGATACCAGGGCGGCCGTGCTCGGAAGAAAGCCCAGGCCAGTTTGTTTGCCTTGAGCTTCCGCTCGTACGATGGGTCGAGGATGTGATGTCTCTGCTCGAATGAATAGATTCCTGACCGATCTCGCTTCCGGGCTTCAAACGCCTTCAGCCCTGATGGCTGCATCAGGCCGCGCTCGGTGAGCTCGCGGACGCGTTGGATGTTGCGATTGCTCCAGATCCCCTTCGCGCGGCGCGGCGTAAACCGAATGGTGTAGCTTGGGACATCAACCTTCTTGCGGATCCCATCGATCCACCCAAAGCATAAGGCCTCATCGACCGCCTCCGGCCATGTGATACTCGGCCGGTTGGAACTCTTGACATAGAGCCCCACCCACAGCTCATCGACTCTGGCATGGTTCTTCGCCAGCCATCTCCGAAATTCAGCTGCCCTCGCAAAGAACTTGATGTTCATGCCGCAACACAGACCACCCGAATTACTCCTCGGGGTTCTTCTCGAGTCGGCGTCACGCCGTCAGCAGGCTCTTCACAAATTGGGGTGCCCGTCGTGCTTTCGTCGCTTGCTCAAACGCGAATGCCAGCTGGAGCAACTTGGGTTCACTAAATGCACGACCCATGAACGTCATGTTGACTGGCAATCCCCCCCACGCTCCGGCTGGCACGCTGAGCAGCGGGTAGCCGATCCGAGCGGCGGGCCCCGAGCTGCCCCTGATCCGATGGTCCCCGTTGATCAGGTCGATCGTCCAGGCGGGACTACCGGATGGGGCGATCAGGGCGTCAAGGGTGTGGTCGTCGAATACCCGATCGAGCCCTTCAGGGCCGGAAAGCCGCCGACTTGTCGCAAGCGCTGTGCGATAGCCCGGATCGGTGAGCGAACCTTTCGTCTGCGCTTGGACGAAGAGATCTTGCCCGAAGTACTTCAGCTCCTCTGCCGCGTGAACATCGTTGAATGCGATGAGATCAGCCAGCGTCCGGATCGGCACTGCCTGCCGGGTCGCGAGGTAGTGGGCAAGATCGTCCTTGAATTCGAACAAAAGCACCTCACGTTCGGCCGCTTGCGCCGCTTCTAGGTCCGATGGGATGTTGGCGGGATCGATGAGGACGGCGCCCGCGTCTCTGAGGACTCCGATCGCTCCCTCCATGATCGCGTCCGCCTTCTCGCTCTTGCCGAACCCCACGTTGCGGGCCACGCCGATACGGGCGTTCCTCAGCCCTCCCGAGGAGAGCAACGGAGCATAGTCGGGGAAGTAATGGCCCTCGCTGGCCTGCGTCGCCGGATCGCGCGGATCGACGCCCGCGATCGCCCCGAGGATGATCGCGGCATCTGCCACGGTACGCGCGTGGACGCCGATGCTATCTTGCGAGTGCGCGATGGGGATCACGCCCGACCGACTCGTCAGGCCGACCGTCGGCTTGAGTCCGACGACGCCATTAGCGTTTGCAGGAGAGACGATCGAGCCGTTCGTTTCGGTCCCGATCGACGCCGCGCAGAACCCGGCGACAACGGCTACCGCTGAGCCCGAGCTCGATCCGCTCGGGGTGCGGTCTAGGACGTGCGGGTTTCGCGTCTGGCCCCCGCGTCCGCTCCACCCGCTTGAGGACCGCGTCGATCGAAAGTTTGCCCATTCGCTCATGTTCGTCTTCCCCAAGATAACCGCCCCAGCTTCGCGGAGGCGCCTTGCGACCGTCGCATCCTCAAGGGCCTGTGACCCGAGCAGGGCCAGTGATCCGGCGGTTGTCATCATCCGATCCGCGGTGTCGATGTTGTCTTTAATGAGGATGGGAATCCCGTGGAGTGGTCCCCGTGGCCCTCGGGTCTGGCGTTCGCGGTCGAGCTCGGCGGCAATTGCCTGCGCGTCGGGGTTGCACTCAAGCACGGCCCGAAGCTCCGGCCCGCGGGTGTCCAGTGTGGCGATACGGTTCAGATAGAACGCCACAAGCGCACTACTGGTCAGGCGGCCTGCCTCCAGTGCCGACTGCACCTCAGAGATGGTCGCTTCTTCAAGGTGAAGGTCCGACGCGGCCAACGGAACCGCCCTTTCTAGGACAAAGGTGCCGTCAACTTCACCCCAGGAGACCGCTTCACCTTCAGGGTCTGCGGAGATCGTCGTCGTTTCACTGCCGCGGGGTGTGGACCTTTGTCTTCGGTACGAGGCGTGGCATGCCGATTGCTGACAGAGTCTACAGGGCCCATGGGACGGGCATCCTGGATAGAGTCACGCCTGACAGACAGGCCTGCAGAGGGATTCTCGCACCTACATCGTGGGGGAAGAACAAATGCGATCGAGTCGAAAACATCAGCGGAGGAGCTTCGCGGGTCTCGTCTCGTGGGGCATTGCCCTGCTCATGCTCGTGAGCCCTCTCGGCGCCTCCGCCGCACCCGCACCGGCCCAAGCTCCCGTACAATCGCCTCCCTCGCTGCAAGAGTTGTTCCGGAGGAGTGCGCCCGCAGTGGTGCTCATCGCGCAAGTGGACGCCGCGGGGAAACGGACCTCGCTCGGGAGTGGGTTCATAGTCTCCTCCTCAGGCGTGATCGTAACAAATAACCATGTGATCGCCCCGGATGAAGGAGCCGTAAAGCTCACAATCAAGCTGCCCCGGGGCGATGTCTACACCGATGTTCGGATCATCTACACTGAAACCCGGCGCGACTTTGCCGTGCTGTTCATCAAAGCCACCGGGCTTCCAACCCTCAAAGTGGGAGATTCGGACCTGGTTGAAGTGGGGGACCAAGTCGTGGCCATCGGGAACCCGAAGGGGCTGGAGTTGACCTTCACCTCCGGGATTGTCGGAAGCGTCCGACTGGATCCCAGCAACGGGTATCGCTTCATCCAACACCAGGCGCCCATTTCTCCTGGCTCAAGCGGGGGACCGCTCCTCAACCTCAAGGGAGAGGTCATCGGGATCAACACGTTCACATTCAAGGATGCACAGAACCTGAATGGGGCGATCCCGATCAACTACGTGCGCCCCTATTTCGGGGACGCGCCGGGAGCCACGTGGGAAAAGTACGCGAAAGTCTCCGCCGTGGTCCCACCAGTGCAAACCCCGGCCGCGACACCGGCCCAGCCGCCAAGTCAGCCACCGGCGGCAAGCGGATCCGCGCCTGGCACAGTCTTCGGCACTCTCTCTTACTACCGACCGCAAGGCGAGGACTTCCGGAACGGCTTCGCGGCTGGCGTGTTTGATATGGTCGCGTTGTTTGCCGCTGTGGCCGACGGCTCGGGGCGGATCGACAACCAGGAAGTGCTCACGTTGTTCCGATGCATCGATGCGAAGGGGGACCAGCTGCCCGAGCTGAGGACCTGGATGGATTCGATGGTGAGTCAGCTCTCGGCTGAGAGTTCCATCGTCGTCGAACTCGTTGCCAAGGCCTGCCACACCTCGCTCTCACCGGGTAAGTACCAGTTCTTTGAGCACTCGATCGACAACTACAAGAAATCTAGCGATACGTACAAGAACGGTTTTGCCGCAGGCGTGTATGATGTCATCTCGCTGTACGCGGCGGCTACCAACGAGTCGGCAGTCTCAAACCAAAAGGCGCTTGCTCTGTTCCGGTGCCTCGACGGGAAGGGCGACAAGGTCGATGAGCTGAGGACCTGGGTGGATTCCACTGTGACACAAGCTTCACCTGAAACCCATTCCGTCATCTTGGCGGTCGTGGGGATGTGCAAGCTCTGACGCGCGCGTAAGAACCAGTGGGTATCCCCAAGACCTACGCGGTGTCAAACGCCCCATCCGGACGTCAGGTCAATGTATTGGGCTGGGCGTGGATCCCACGAACAGCAATTCCTAAGGGCATGTCGAATTGTCCGATCCCGCTCCCCTTTGCCACCCATCATGTTTTCCCAGTATTTCGTGCACGGGCTTGACGGCCGGGAGAGGGACCTTGGTATTGTGAGGGTGATTCCCCGGGACGCAGGAAAGGATCTGAGCGGGATGGAGATCCCTCAAAGAAATCGAGGTCATGAGTGTGACAGCCGACGGGGGGCCGCAAGGCGCCAGAGAGGCGTTTGACAAGCTGGAAGCTAGACTGCCGTCCCTCCGAGGGCGCAAGTTCTACGGGACGTACCACGCGGGGGAGTACCGTGCATGCGTCGCCCGTCAGCCTGGCGATGATCCCTTGGTCTATGGGCTTGACACATGGATGATCCCAGGCGGATTGTATGTTCGCGAGAAGATGAAGAACTGGTCCAGCCAGCTCTCGGAAATCGGCAAGACCTTCGTGGTCATGGCTGAGCGAGAACGGCATCGGGCTGATCCTGAACGACCCAGCATTGAGTTCTATCGAAGCAAGGACGAGCTGATCCTCCTACTCCCCGTGCGTGGCTGATCCAGCCTGCACCGACCTGTGGATCCTGCCCCACAGGCCCGCAGGGTTCGCCTCTTCCTTGAATGCTCCAACGCGCTTGTCCAATCTCCGAAAGCGATGCAGGGACCTTGGAAGGGATAGCGCCCTGATCGAGGCTTGGTCGTGTCTCGATGTGTCACTTTTAACGAACCTCCATCCAGTGGGCTTCACGAACGGAAGTGTCGCGCGAGCTCGCTTGCGTACTGCCGACCCAGCGTTGAGGCGACCCCCTCCTTCTTGAGCCATTCAGGGAAGTCCATGCCACTGCGGAGCGGCGACTCGCTGAACAGGTACTCACGCGTGAGGCCACTCACTTCATCACTGGTCAACACGATGTCTCGGAGCAGAAGACCGGCGATCCTGAGGCCTGCGAGCGCAACAAAAGGCGGCGCGTGAACGATCACGGCCCGGCTCATGACGGCTGCCCGCACGGCTTCAACCAGGGCGACAAATGTCCAATCCGATGGCCCAGCGACCGGCACGATCCTGTTAGCATGCGCGCCGTCAACCGCCTCGACAGCCTGCTCGGCGAAGGCGTCGAGGGTGATCGGCTGTAGACGATACTCGCCGCGGCCAAAGACAGGGAAGCCCGGTAGGCGTCTCAGGAAGAAGGCGATGTTGTTGATGAGGATGTCGCCGGATCCAACAACGAGTGCAGGGCGCAGGATCGTGTGCTGGAGGCCCGACTCGATGACGAGGCGCTCGATCCGTCCCTTGTTGGCGTAGTGGTGTTTCCTGGGGTTGAGCTCAGGGTTAAGACCGGGTTTGGCGGCGCTCCCTCACAAGCCTGTACCAGAGGAAAATGACGCCTATGAGCACGAACAACGTTCAAACACCTTGTCTTCTCTGTGATTAGTCCCCTGATCGGGACGGACAAATCCAATAGACCCAGATGATATCAAAACTCGGGAAGAGACCAATCCCATTGAGCACACTCAGAAAGAACGAGTCTGACGTAGCGCGCCAGCCCAACAGCAGAATTCCTCTACCCTCTTCCATGCCGTATTCCATCGACGCTGGACGCTCTCGGTCCAGCATCCGCAAGCAACAGTAGCAAAATCGCATGGGTAGCCTCCGGACAAACGCCTTGCTCGCCAGCATCGCGAACGGCGCAACCACTCTTCGCTCAGGAAATCACGGAGACGACGTCAAGGCGGTGCAGAACGCGCTGATTCAGCTCGGCTACAGCGTTGGCCCGGTGGGCGCTGATGGGATCTTTGGACCAGACACTGCGGGTGCTGTCGCCCGCTTCCAAAAGGCAAGAGGGCGCCCCCCCTCGGGTGAGGTAGACCGGCAGACACTCCTCCTTCTAGACGCCGCTCTGGCCACAGGACTCGGGCCGCAGCTTTCTCAGGACTACATCGTCAAGCCCATCGCAGACCTGCGGGCTCTCGACGCGCGCACCGAGGCTACCGCGAGCGATCACGACATTCGGACCGTGCACCCACAAGAGATCGGCGCTGACATCGTGACGAGTGGTACCTTCCATACCGGACACGACCCTGTTGGTCCGCTCATCCAAAACGGGCGCTGGGTTACCCCGGGCGGCTGGCCGCATGGTCGCGGCGGCGTCGCCGTGCTTGCGGATGGGACAGTCCGTACCGGTTTCTACTCAGACCCAAGCGAAGCCACCGTTCGCGCAACCTTCGAACGACCAGGGAATCCGATTCGCGAGTTCATGGGGGGAGGAGCACTCATCATTGAGGAAGGTGCCCCCGCCTCTACCCAGGATCTCGAGCTCCGACAGCGCTTTCAAGGAGGCGCGGCTGCCCCACAGTTCCAGCCAACAGCACGGCACACCATCATTGCCGTCCATGTTGATGAAAAGCCATACCTCGTCGTCGACGTCGGCCACAAACCACTCCCTGCCATCCAAGGGGATCTCGTCGCTACTGGCTTCCGGAATGCCGTCATGTTTGACGGGGGAAATGCCTTCGGATACGAGGATGCTCAGGGTTGCCTCTTCGGCCGCATTGCGGGGTGGCAGTCCACTAACCTCTCTGCCGCCGAGGTCGCCGCGCTACGCGGTCCCCACGACGTCGCCCTCACGGGATTTGCGATCCGAACGGGGTGAAGCGGCGTGTGGCCGGAGCGGTGGTCCGTACCGATTAGAGCGGGTCGACTTGGGGGTGGAACCTCCCATCCCTCCTTTCCGGCCATCTGGCAATCGCTCCAGGCACTGGTGCTAGAGATGCTGACCGCAAGAACACCCTTCTCCCCGAGATTCTCCAGTTGACGGACTTGATGCATCTCAGCACTATACCTTCGGCGTGATGCGAAGTTCGGGCGCAGGCTGAGGCGATCCAGTTGCGAAATTCTCGCCGTCAAGCAGCCACTGCTTGGAGAGCTTGACGAGGTCGTCCGTCGCTGCAGCGGCAAAAGAGGCCTGGTCGGCTGCGCGCCACGGATAACTGGGAGGGGCCTGGGTTGAACGGTTCTTGATAAGGTCCCACATGGGTTGGTCCGTCCGCAGGGGTGTCGAATAATCGTCGCGGAACACCCCGACAAACGACTCGAGTGTGGCCATCGTCGACCGGTACCGCACCCAGACGTGATTGTCCCAAGAAAACGCGCTCAGTAACTTTCGTCCTGCTTGTGCGCCTCGGTCGCTCAGGTCTGCAACCGCCTCGCTACTCATGCCAAGATGCAACCCACCTTCGCCCGGGTCGATGCTGATGTGGACGACCCGGTCGCGATACCCTGGCACTCGGGTCTGCAGGCTGTCCCGCCAGGTCTGCATGGTCGTGAAAATGGCCGTTATGAATCCTATGAGTCTGCCGGTTGGTGACCCCGCGTCGAAGCGATCCCACGCCTCGTGCGATCCGGCGTTGTTATTGCTGGGGAGCCACACATAGTCGCCCGCGGCTTTGTTCTTGAAGTCAGGGTGAGGAGACTTCAAGTTGATGCCGAATGTTGGCCACCGGGGCAAGGGGTTGTCAAAAAGGTGTATCGGGAAGTTGCTGCAGATGCCCCCATCGGAAAACCAGCATCGCTCAGCCTCCATCGGCTCGTCGTCCGCTATGCCCTGGTTTTTCTTCAACGTGTAATCGACAGCGTAGAGCGGAACAGCGCTGATGAGAAGGGGGAAACTCAGGCTCATTCGGACGGCTACGATAACGGGGAGATCCTCCATTCGCGGCAACGGCAACAGTGGGACGCCATCGGATGCGTAGACCTTCTTCGCAATGGGGTCACTCTTCTGCTCCATCCAAGAGACTACAGGCTCTGGAAACAAGTTGCGCCACTGTTCCGGGTTGAAGTAGAACAGCCGTGGCTGATCAAGCGGAATGCGGTAGGGACGCCCATGCGTGAGGTTCGTCGTCATCACCTCCAGGGTGATGACGTGCCCGGTGGTTACTTCGTCTGAGCTGATTAGAGGCGCACTCCAGAGGTCCCCAAACGTAAGCGGTCGTTCGTCGTTTTTCCCCGCCAGCTCATTAAGCTGTTGGTAGAGCCAGGGCGTGAGCGGGGCGGGAGCTCCTGGCTCCCTGCTCCCCAGTCCCGAGCAAAGCCCAAAGCCGTTGTCCGGAAGGATCGCGAGGGCGCGCCACACGAGCTGGGCTGCTTGATAGGCGAGGATCGTAAACGCGCCCGTAATCACCCAGACCGCTCCGAGGAGCAGATACACCCTCCCGGGACCCCCGAACGTCGCGAAAAGGATCACCGGCACCGTCACCCATCCGAGGAGGAGAGCCAACAGCCACCATGGCATGCTCGAGATAAGCGCGCGGACCACGGCTCTCCCTTTCCCCCAATTCCCAGACGCGGTTGCCACCGACAGGAGGATCTCAAAGATCGGCTTCGTTACTGAATCCGGCTGAAACAGAGTGAATAGGCGATTCTTCTCGCCCAACTCCTGTGGCAGCGTTGCCAGTCGCTCATAGCTCCCGATCGTCCCGGTTCTCCGCCCGAACTCTGCCGCCGCTGTGGCGGCCGCAGCGATCGCCCCTGCGGATGCTCCCCCGATGCCTTTGAACAAGTACTCCTTGGCAAGCTCGCACACCGCGAGCGGGTAGACAAGCCCGCTTGTGATCCCTCCCTTCATCACGAGATCGCAGTATGGGGGATGAGCGCGGCCATCTGACATGAGACGCCCTCCTTCTTGAGGAACCCTAGGGAGAGTGGATATCGAGAACTGGGTGGAGCTCAACACCGTTTGGCGCGACACCGTTCTGGTTGTGAATCCGATCAAAGAAGAGGACTCCCGTGATTGTGACCGTTCGAGGCGTTGGGAACTTGGTGAATGTGGGCGCTTGACTGGGTTTTCCAAAGGTCTGGTCGAAGAACTTTCGGCTCTTGGTGATCGCACGGACCACGGCAGGGCGGGTCCGCGAAGTGAGGCATGCAGGATCAGGGATCTCAACGATCATCGTGGTGTCGGGCCTCGCTCCGGCGATTACGAGGTGGTAGTCGCGATCCGCCTCCCGTGCAGCTTCGAGCAGTCTGCCGGTGACGGTGTAGGTCTTCTTTTCCACTGGAAACCGCGGCGTGTGCAGTCCGCTCGGTCCGGGGATATTCAGTGCGCGCAGCGCCTCCACGGTGATCGTGATGGGGGTCAGCGATACCTGCGAAGCAGCGGGGTCGGACAGTGTCTTCACATCCCACCGTTCGACACCACATGCTCCGGCGGAACCCGCCTGGGCCACTCGTACGGTGGAACCAATCGCGAGCGAGGCGCTCATCGTCAAGATCAGCGCAACTACTCCAGCGAGGTAACTCCTCAAGATGGGCTTCTGGGCCTTCGAACAGTCCACCATAAGGAACCTCCTCCGAAAGTCGTCAGCTATGACTTGGAGCACCCAACGTCATGGTGTCAAGCTCCCACGTGCTTCACCAATCTTGGGGTTTCTTGGTGCGTACAGTTCGTAATGGCACATCGGCTGGTTTGAGGAAGATTGAGAATCGATGAAGACCTGAGAAAGGTGGGTTCAAGAGCGATCAGTTCAACAAAGCTCAACTAATCTCCTTCACCCTCGCGGTTGAGCCGAACGGACTACAATGCATAAGGGTTATGGCCCGGGGCGGGGATCTTGAGTCGCGGTCACACGCTCTGGAGGTCGGCCGCGTCACGCAGCGCATCGCCCAGGAAGTTGAACGCCATCACCGAGATGACGATGAGCACACCGGGTGCCAGTAGCCACGGGTAGAGGTGTAACGCCTTGAAGTTCTGTGCATCCCGGAGCAGCAGTCCCCACGACGCCATGGGTTCCTTCACCCCCAAGCCCAGGAATGAGAGCGCGCTCTCGCCCAGGATGTAGCCGGGAAGCGCGAGGGTCGCGGTCACGATTAGGTACGAGGCCAAGTTTGGCATGATGTGACGGAGGATGATCCGGAGGTCGCGCAATCCAGTCGCGCGCGCAGCGGTTACATATTCTAGATCGCGCATTGCCATTACCTGGCCGCGGATGACCCGAGCCAGTCCAGCCCACCCGATCAAACTCAACACCGCCACGATACCCACATAGACGTACGTGCTGGGCCACGAGGCAGGAATGATGGTGGCGAGGGCCAGAAGAATCGGCAGCCGCGGGATCGAGAGTAAGATCTCGATTAGCCGCTGGAGCAGGGTGTCTAGGACGCCCGCATAGTAGCCTGAGATGCCGCCGATGACCATCCCAATCACAAACGAGATGGCCACTCCGATGATGCCGACGGTCAGCGACACTTGGGATCCAGCGAGAACCCGGGAGAGCAGGCAGCGCCCAAACCCGTCGGTTCCCAGCAGGAAGGCAGTACCGCCGTCGACGCCAAACAGGTGACGGTTCAGCCGGACTCCGAGTAATGAGTACTCGTCGCCACGCACAAACAGCCGGATTGGCAATGGCCGCGACGTATCTTCCGTGAAATGCGCAACGAACGTGACCGGGTCGCGCCTCTTCACCGTCGGGTAGACGTAGGCCCATACTGGCCAGCCGTCGCGGACGATGTGGACGCGCTGTGGCGGCTGGTAGATCAGGGCAGGATGTTGCTCAGCAAATGCGTAAGGCGCCAGAAACGGGGCCAGTAGGGCTACGATGTACAGCACCAGCAGGACCGCGGCGCTCACGACACCGGGCACCGAACGCCGGAAGCGTCGCCACCCCGGGGAGGAGGTGCTCATAGTACTCACTGGTACCGGATCCTGGGATCCACCCAGACGAGCGCGAGGTCGGCCAGCAGGTTGCCAACCATGAGCAGGAAGCTGCTGAGGAGCAGCAGCGTGGTGACCACGTACTGGTCCTTGTTTAGCAACGAGTCATACAGGAACGGCCCGATCGTCGGGAGGTTGAGCACGATCGAGACCAGGATCGTGCTGCTGATCAAACTCGGGAGGCTTAGCCCGGCGAGGCTGATCAGCGGGTTGATCGCGTTGCGCATCGCGTGCTTCCAGAGGACTGTCCGGCTTGAGGCACCCTTCGCATGCGCGGTGCGGATGTAATCGGTGCCTAGCACGTCGAGCAGTTTCGCACGCATCTGCCTCATCAGCGCCGCCACACCTTCCAGGCTGATCGCGACGATCGGAATCCATAGATGCCCCAGCATATCACGCAGCTTGCTCCACCCCCATGGCGCGTCGATGTAGTGCGGGCTGAACAATCCGCCGACATTGGTGCCACCGCGGCTCAGCACGAGCGCGATCAGTAGCAGCGCGAGGAGAAAATCGGGGGTTGCCTGGCCGAGATAGCTGATAAGATTTACGATGGTCGCCGCCGGCCCGCGGGGCCGCAATGCGGTGTGGATGCCCAGCGGAATCGCGATCAGCCATGTGCACGCGATAGTCAACAGCGCCAAAAAGACCGTCCAACCCATGCGCTCCCAGAGGAGGCTCGCTACCGGGCGTCCATTGAGGAAGGAATAACCAAAGTCGCCGCGCGTGACGATGCCCTGGATCCAGCGCAGGTATTGGACAGAAGCCGGCCGGTCCAATCCAAATTGGCGCTTGATCGTCTCGACGGTCTGTGGGCTGAATCTTGGGTCATCAAGATATTGCGTGAGGAAACCACCCGGCTGGAGGCGGACGACCGTGAAGACCAGCGCCGAGATGATCAGCAGCACCGGGACCATGAGCAGGACCCGGCGGATGACGAACCGCAGCATCGACGACTAGAGCGCCAGGGTTACTTCTGGTAGATCAATGGCACAGGGTTGAGCCCCGGAATCACGCCAAGGCTGTAGATGTAGTTCCCGTACCGATTTTGGATTGCACCAACCGCTGTGGGCTTCGCGATCATGATGACGGGCAGGTTCTGAGCGAACAACACCTGCCACTGATCGTACAGCGCCTTGCGCTGCGGACGCGATACGGTGGTCCCGCCCGTCTCCCAGATCTCGTGCATCTGCCGCTCCCACGGCTGCATCGCCGCGAAGGTGGGCTCGCCGCCAGGCTTCGATGGCTGCGTCGCGCGGTGCCAGTAATAGAGCGCGCCGCCAGGCTGCCAGATCGGCTTGCGGAGCTCGGGGTCTGGCTGGTCGCCGAACGCGAGGAGCAGCGCCTCGTAGTTTCCGGATAGCCCCGTGGACAGCAAAGTCCGTGAGAGGATTCCCTGTAGGTTCGCCCGGACACCGATTTGCTTGAGGTCATTCTGGAGGATCGTCGCAAGCGGAGGCCACACCGCGGAGTCGGTCCCGTACGTGAGCGTGAACTCTAGTGGCCGGCCGTCCGGCAGCCGCCGGATACCGTCCGGACCCATGCGTAGTCCCATCTCCTCGAGGGCTCGGGCGGCAGCTTGGAGGTCGAACTTACCCAGGTACTTCCGAGTGTCGAAGTACCAGCTCGAGATTGGTGCCACACCGTGACCGGGCAGTTCGGCGAGGCCATTGTACACGTCGTCGATGATCCGCTGCCGGTTAATGGCCATCTGAATCGCCTGACGCCAGCGGAGATCACTAAACAGCTTGGCCAGCTCAGGGCTCTTGGCGTCGAAGTTGAACGCCAAGTGCGGCGGGCTGCCGAACAACGCGCGGGCACTCACGACCTTGAACGGCCCGCCGGCCTGCTGTCGGGATTTCAGATCGGGGAACTGCGCCCCGGAGATGTTGAGCTGTCCGACGTTGCCCGCCAGGAACTGGGCGACCTGCTGCTCCGGGTCGCGGACGATCAACAGTTCGATCCGATTCAGGTAGGGCAGCCGGGCTCCCGTCGCATCCGCCTTCCAGTAGTTGGGGTTGCGGACCAGCGTGACCTTCTGCCCTGGTACGTAGCTCTCCAGCCGGAATGGGCCCGTCCCGATGACCTCGCGTGGATCCACATTGGTCGGCCACGCGTTGTTGATGTCGGCCGGCTTCGCGCCGCCTTCCACACTGTAGGTCACGAGTTTGTGTTTAGGCATTATGTACAGCCGCATGTATTGGAGCATCGCCGGGGCGGCTTTGGCTAGCGTGAGGCGAACGGTGTGCGAGTCAACCTTCTCAAACTTCACACGCTGCCCGCCGACCATGAACGCGTCGGAGTCCCCGGCGCGGGCCTCCGGGTTGGCGACGATTTGATCGAAGGTGAATACCACGTCGTCTGCGGTGAAGTCACGACCATCGTGCCACTTTACGTCCCGCCGCAGTTGGAAAGTATAGACGCGGCCGTCCTTGCTGATCGTCCATTTCTCGGCCAAAGCGGGCTCGAGTTCGTATGTCTGGTAGTTGTACTCAACGAGCCCGTCGTACAAGTGCGCCGCGAGTGCCTGCAGATTGCTGTCGATCGCCCCGTAATAGAAGAAGCTCTGCGGGCTGTCGCCAAGGATCAACGTCAACTGGCCCCCGGGTTTGCCGGGGACAATGCCCAGACTGTCGTAGCCACGCACCTGCTTGTCCGCAGCACTTGCCGGTGCAACAAGGCCGACGATGGCTACCATTAAGATCCACAACCTGACACCCTTGGCCATTGTTCTGATCCCTTCCCTGTAAGGTCTCGAGGCGAGGCACTGTCCTCTGCGTGAGTGCCACTTCGCCGAATGGCGGAGTACCCCTTGTCGGCTTTGCGCTGCGGAATGTGCACAGTGGGCTGCACCTCGGAGGGTTTGCAGGGGAAGCACTTCGATAGCGAAATCTTGGCGACTCTAGAGGACGACTAGCTGGTGGTTGACGAAGGAAACCAAGCCCTTAGATTGCACATAGGCGCGGGTCCAGCCAGACCTGAACACATACTCGTCGTCTCCGCGGGGCACCCGCCAGATGCGCGGCCGTCGTCGATTGAAACTCGCATGACCCGTGGCGTGGAACGATAAATCGGGAGTCGTGAGGTCAGCCGGCGGGCCCGCTAAATCACAAGGCTGGAGGATGGAGCGGCAGATGAGTGAACCCACCGTCTCGAGTCGACAGGTGCTCCAAGTGATCGCGCGGCGCGCGATGCTCGAAAACGATCTCCTGCCGGAGTTCGACGCGACGGTGCTCGCGGAGCTGGGAGCGATCAGAGGACCTGGCACGACGCAGATTCCGACCGTCCGCGATCTGCGTGGGCTATTGTGGGTGTCCATTGACAACGATGACTCGCTCGATCTCGATCAGCTCTCGGTCGCCGAGCCACTCGCCGGGGGCCAGGTAAGAATCCTCGTCGCGGTAGCCGACGTGGACGCCCTCGTTGGGAAGGCATCGGCGATTGACGGCCACGCGCAGCACAACACGACGTCGGTCTACACGGCCGCTCAAGTTTTCCCGATGCTCCCCGAGCGGCTTTCAACGGATCTGACCTCGCTTGGCGAGGACCAGGAGCGACTGGCCATCGTGATCGAGATGGTCATCGACTCGGGCGGCGCCCTGGTGGGGTCGGATGTGTACCGGGCCACGGTGCTCAACCACGGCAAGCTCGCTTACAACAGCGTGACAGCGTGGCTCGCGGGACAGGGGCCGATGCCCCCGCGGGTAGCGGCAGTGCACGGGGTGGAGGAGCAGCTCCGCCTGCAGGACCGGGTTGCACAAGCGCTGAGGAAGCGGCGATCCGACCACGGCGCGCTGACACTCCAGACGATTGAACCGCGGGCCGTGTTCGACGGCACCGTGCTCGCCGACCTACGGCCGGAGCAACAGAATCGGGCTGAAGAGCTGATCGAAGACCTCATGATCGCCGCGAATGGGGTGACGGTGCGCTATCTCGAGGCCAAGAGCGTTCCGGCGCTCCGCCGCGTTGTGCATGTTCCTAAGCGTTGGGACCGGATCGTTGAGCTGGCGGCGGGACTCGGAGAACATCTGCCCACGGCGCCTGATGCGACCGCGCTCGAGGCATTCCTCGCCAAGCGGCAGCAGGTCGATCCACTGCGATTTCCGGACCTGTCGCTAAACGTGATCAAGCTGCTGGGATCCGGCGAGTATGTGGTCGACGTGCCTGGGCAGCAAACGGAGGGCCACTTCGGGCTCGCCGTCTCAGCGTACACGCACTCGACCGCCCCCAACCGGCGCTTTCCGGACCTCGTGACCCAGCGACTCCTCAAAACCGCGATGGTGCGTGGTCCCGCATCTTACGGCGTGGACGAGCTGCAGGTTCTCGCGCGGCACTGCACCGACCAGGAGGACAACGCAAAGAAGGTGGAGCGGCAGGTGCAGAAATCGGCCGCCGCGCTGCTACTAGAGCACCGAATCGGCGAGCGATTCGAGGGAATCGTCACAGGCGCCTCCGAGAAGGGCACCTGGGTGCGCATTATCCGCCCCCCGGTCGAGGGAAGAGTGGTGCGGGGGTTCGATGGGCTCGGCGTCGGCGATCAGGTGCACGTCGAATTAGTCGAGACGAACGTCGAGCGAGGCTTCATTGACTTCGTGCGAGTGGATGGATCTCGGTAGCCCATCACCCGAACCTGCGACGAGTAAGGCAGGCGGGGCTTCGCCTATCGATGTGATCGTACTCACGGGAGGCGACGGTTGACGGGGTCGGCCGCCAGGAGGGGACACACATGGTGAATCAGGCTGATGGGATGAGCACGCAAGAAGCCGTCGCCCGCCTCCTGTCCGCGTGGCGAGGGGAAGTCGAAGCCTGCGCCGTGTACGAGGCGGTGGCGGCGCGGGAGCGCGATCCTGAGCGAGCGGCGATCCTTAGGCGTATGGCGGAGGCCGAGGGTGGGCATCGTGCGCGAATCGAAGCACGCCTCATGGAACTCGGAGTGGCGATTCCCGACTCAGCCTCCGTACGTCTTTCCCCCTGGACACGTCTGCAGATCAGACTTGCCCCCGTGGAGAAACTGCTTGCGTGGCGTGAAGCCCTCGAGGATCAGGAGGTCGTCGGCCTGTACGGCCGACCGACCGGCGACCCCGAGACCGACGGGCTCCTCGCGCTGCTCCGGAAGGATGAGCGATCCCACGCCCTCGCGGTTCAGGACATGCAGCCGGACTCACGCGCCGCCGTGCTGGCCGAGACCCCGGAGGGGCACCTCAAGCGCCTCCTCGCTCGAGAGACCTGGCACCGTACCGGATCATCGTGGATTTCTGGAGCGGTCTATGGAGCCAACGACGGGCTGGCCGCAGTCTTCGGCATCGTGGCCGGGGTGTCAGGAGCAACCGGAGGATCTTCATTTGTCCTCACGGCGGGTCTGGCCGGAGCCGTCGCCTCCGCCCTTTCGATGGCAACCGGCGCCTACCTGGCCGAGCGATCGACCGCCGAAGTGGCCGCAGCCAACATTGAAGGGGAGCGCAAGGAACTGGAAGCGCACCCTGAAGAGGAGCGAGAGGAGCTGTCGCTATTCTATCAGCTCAAGGGGCTCGAGAAGGCCGAGGCGGACAACTTGGCTGAGAAGCTCAGCCGCGACCCTGAAGCGATGCTGCGGACGCTCACAAACGAGGAGTTGGGCGGAGTCAGCACCGCCGGGAACCCTGTACAGGCGTCCATCGCGGCCGGCGTAAGCACCGGCTTGGGGGCATTCGTTCCCGTCCTCCCCTTCTTCTTTCTGAGCGGGACCCGCGCAGTGTTGTGGGCGGCCGCGGTCTCGCTAGTCGCGCACTTCGCGGTCGGAGCCGCCAAGTCGCTGTTCACCCTCCGCAGCTGGTGGTCTTCTGGATTGGAGATGACCGTGGCAGGCGTAATCGTAGGTGGCGCCACCTATGTGCTCGGCCTGCTGTTCAGGGTAGCGCCGTAGCACCTCGGCAGGCACCGACTGGGCCCGCTGGGCGAAGGGTTCTCGCGACCAGAGGCCTCGGGAGACTTCACAAGCTCGGGGATGAGTTCATGGAACGACTCTTTGCCCTCATCAGTTCGCGAGGTGTGGGTTGGAACAATTCGCGCCCGATGGAAGAGCAGGAGGACTGGCAATCCCACCTTTGGGTAATCCGTTCGTTAGCGGTGAGACTGAAAAGATGGCTGTGAGGGAACAGCCAAGATGAACCTCGAAGAGCCAGACATCGTGCGGAGCCGCGACGGACACTGAACGGACTGCCGTCTCGTGCGAGTCGCGCCGCTTGAACAGTGAACAAGAACCCCGTTCAGCCTAGGGTGAGTCCGTATGCGAGAACTTCGGGCGATGGGCACTAAAATCCCTCCCTTGTAGGTTCTGCCACGCTGCAGATATGGATGAAAACGAAGCCATAGAGCTGGCGCAGCGAAAAGCCACGGAACTCAATATCCCCTGGGCCAGTGGGCATATCCGCGTTTTCCGAAGGAAGATCTGGCCGTTTCCCGGGGTGTGGAACATCGTCTGCGAAGTTCCGTTACTCGAGACCACCGTGACGACGCACCTGCTCGTTTTCGAGCGGACCGGTCAGGTGAGCGTGGGCGGGGCAGTCTTTCGTTCGCAGCACGCCTACGTCGAGCAAAAGGCCCTGGCCCGCCGACGAGCTTTCGGTGTCCTGAGGTTTGCTGTCGAGATCATGGCTTGCGGCGCGCTCCTGGGACTTCTCGCCCGATACGTCGCCGGGGCACCGACTCTCCTCGCCCTTCTTGTTGGACTGGCCGGCGCTCTCCCAAGTGCCGTCGCATTCCGCGCGCTCATGCGCAGGAAGCCATTGCCGCGGGAACTGCTTGATCCATAGAGCCCAAAATTAGAGATCGTCATCCAAATAGCCGCGGGTCGCGGCGATGTCTTTCTTGTTTCGACGGCATCACGGATCTTTCTTGAGGATTTCTCTTACGTTTGGCATCATGATTCTCCCTTTGTCTCTTGGATCACGCAGCGCTCGCTTGCCCTTTCCGGGCCTTTCCCAACATGGGCGTCAGACACGCTAAAGGGCGATTCGAGTACAGCGAACAGCGGCGGCGCGTCCCACGGGGAATCGGCCTGTTACCACAACTCCGGGAGTGGCCGTCCGCCCTCCAACAGGGATTTCAGGCTCGAGAGTACTTTGGGCCAGCCCATCGTGATGCCGCGAAGCATCTCGGAGCCAAGCTCAAGGCGGTCGTGCGTCACAGTAAGGCGCACCACACCGCCGACAAGCGGTTCAATCTCGAATGTGACCCTGGTGTGCTTTTCCTCACGTGCCTCATCGACTGGGGAAGCCCATGCTAAGACAAGTCGCCTGGGCGGGGAATTCTCAATAACCTTTCCGACCAATAGAAGAGCGCCCTCTTTGTTGGAACGCCGATGCTCCCACTTCGAGCCGGGTTGCCAGTCGGACACGTTGACAGCCTGCCAGTACTTCGTGGTCATGTCAGCGTCGATGAGCGCATGCCAAAGCTTTTCTGGCGTTGTCGAGATGTATGTCACGTACACAAATTGGGGCCTATCCATGATGATCTCCCTCCGCTCTCTTTTTGAGGTCACGCAATGCGTCCAAGTGCTGCTGCTCGTATTTCTCAATCCAACGATCGTATATCTCGTGGATGGGCACAGGGTTGAGATAGTGCAGCTTTTCACGCCCCCGTCTGACCGTCACAACGAGACTTGCCACCTCCAGCGCTGACAGGTGCTTCGTTACTGCTTGCCTCGTCATGTCCAGGTCTTTGCAGAGCTCGCTAAGCGTCTGACCATTGTCCGCGTGCAACCGGTCCATCAACTGCCGGCGGCTCGGGTTGGCAAGGGCCTTGAAAACCCGGTCGAAATCCCTGTCCATCGCACGGGTTAAGTACATGCAACCGTTTGGTTGCATGTCAACCCCCTCGTGGGAGCAAAGGTCAGGCGTCGGGACGCCCCTATGGAAGTACGATTTCAACATGCGACACGGCCCAGAGGGCAGCACAGGCAACCCCTTGGGGGGCCCGGGGCGGTTTTCCGTCCCTCCGAAGGCAACAGATCGTGCTTCAGAAAGCTCGAGAGTCGAATAGACTAGCAATAGGATAGAGAAGGCAGGTGCTCCCTGTAAAAAAAGATTCCGTTGCTGATCGACAAACCGTTGGGCGGCGATGCGTGGAATGACAAGTCTGCTGAAAGGGGTTACACATGGACAAGAAGCTAATCGCCAGGGCCTCTGTAACCATCAACACTCCCAGGGCCAGAGTCTGGAACGCGCTTGTGAACCCTGAAGCCATCAAACAATACATGTTCGGCACGAATGTTGTCTCGGATTGGCGCGAAGGGCGCCCGATCATTTGGAAAGGAGAGTGGCAGGGTAAATCGTATGAGGACAAAGGCGTGATTCTTCAGTTCACGCCGGAACGCACACTTCAATACAGCCATTTCAGCCCACTTTCCGGCCAACCTGATAAACCGGAGAACTACCACACCGTAACCATTGAGTTGTCGGGCGAGGGAAATCAAACTCGCGCCTCGCTCGCTCAAGACAACAATCCGACCGAACAAGCGCGCGATCATTCCGCAAAGAATTGGGAGATGATGCTCGCTGCTCTGAAGAAGTTCTTGGAGCAATAGACTTTCGTGCGCGAAGAGGTTTCAGGCTATATGGGTTCTAGGTGGGCTACGAGTTCTCTGTTAGATGCCGCGGGTGCCACTCTTCGAAGAGCGTGTAGAGCAGCGGGATAAGCAGGAGGGTGAGCATGGTCGAGACTGTCAAACCACCGATGACCGCGCGGGCGAGGGGTGCATTCGTCCCTCCGCCCTCACCCAGCCCGATAGCCATGGGGATCATGCCCAGAATGGTGGCGAGGGCCGTCATGAGAATCGGGCGCAGCCGGATCCGGGCAGCGCGCAGCACCGCGTCATGCAGCACGAGCCCACGTGCTTGCAGCTTGTTCGCAAAGTCGACCAGCAGGATCCCGTTCCCGACGACGATCCCGATCATCGTGATGACACCCATGAACGACATGATCGACAGCGTTGTATGCGTCGCGAGCAGCATCCAAATGACGCCGATGAGGCCCAGCGGTACGGTGAACATGATCACGAACGGGTCCACGAGGGACTGGAACTGGGACGCCATGATCATGTAGACCAGCATCAAGGCCAGCAGCATCGCGACGAACAGACTGCTAAACGCCCCCTGCTGCTGTTCGGTTTGACCCGCCATGTGGTAGGTAAACCCGGGCGGGAAGGAGACACGGTCTAGCTGCCCCACGATGTCCGCAGAGACCGCTCCGAGCGGGCGGTCGGTGACGTTCGCAGTCACGTCGACGACGCGCTGCGTGTTCTTGCGGTTGATCTGCAAGGGGTCGCTGCTGATCGTTGTCCGCGCGACCGCGCCCAGCAGAATCGGGATGTTTCCCGATGGCGTGCCGCCGGGGCCGGGATCGGCCAGCACCGCCAAGGGCACGTTGGCGAGGTCGTCCGGGTGCGAACGGTACTGGTCCATCAACCGCACGACAATGTTGTATTCCGCGCCGGTCGCTGGGTCGATGAACTTGCTGGCCGTCGCGGTGTTACCGGCCATCGCCGTGTTGATGGCGCTGGCAATCGCCGACGACGAGAGCCCTAGTTGGGCAGCTTTCTCCTTGTCGATTTCGACCGTGAAGGTCGGATACTGCCCGCGCGGGGAGATTCGGACGTCGGCGGTCCCCGGGGTTGTCGCCACAATCGCTGCCACCTGCTGGGCCACCTGCTGGGCCACCGTCTGATCGAAGCCCAACACCTGAACGTCGATCGGCGCGGCCGAGCCAAAATTCACAATCTCCCGCTGCAGCCCACCGGTCGAGAAGAACATCTGCACGCCGGGGAACTTTCCTTCCAGCGCCCGACGCACCTGGTTGATCAGGTCGTCGGTCGAGAGCCGCCGCTGAGTGGGAGGTACGAGCCGGACACTCACCTGCGCAAAGTTCGAGCCGGCATTGCCAAACCCGCCCCCGCCTGACGGGGAGCCCGCGTCGGTGATCAGAGTGGCGAGGTCGGTCGGTGGCACAGCCTGGCGGACAATGTCCGCGACCTCGGCAGCTAGCGGGGCGGTGAGCTGAACCGCAGTCCCCTGCGGGGCCTGTACGCTAATGGAGAACTGGCTCTCGTCCGTGGCCGGGAAGAACTCGGTCCCGATGGTGCGCGCGGCGAGTAGTGAGACTGCAAAGACCGCCACGATCCCCGCGACCACCGCGCGCCGGTGCCCGAGCGTCCACGTCAGCGCCCCGGCGTAGCCCTCATCCATGCGGCTCAGCATCTGCTCGCTTTTCCCGATGAGCCACGCGATAGCTCGCCCCGCCGCGTGTCGGGGCTGTCCCTCGCTCAGCACGGGCCCGGCTTTGAGCACGCGCATGCTGAGAACTGGGTCGATGGTCATCGAAACGATATAGGAGGCCGCCATCGCGAACACGATGGTGAGCGCCATTGGAACGAACAGACGCTGCGCGATGCCGCTGAGGAACACGACCGGGAAGAACACGGCAATCGTCGTCGCTGTCGACGCGAAGACCGGTACGCCCACTTCTTCCGTGGCCTCAATCACCGCACGCATCACAGTCGTCCCTGGCATTGCCAGGTGCCGGGTGATGTTCTCACGGACGACGATCGCATCGTCGACGAGCCGCCCCATCGCTAGGGTAAGGCCGCCCAGCGTGAAAACGTTCAGCGTCTGGCCCGTAAAGAAGAGGAGGATCAGCGCGGTCGAGACCGATAGGGGAATCCCCAGCCCGACAATGAACAGGTTCCATGGGTTCGGCAGGAAGACCAAGATGACAAGAAAAGTCAGAATCGCCCCGGTGAACGCCTCACGCGTGAGGCTGTGAATCGCTTCCCGGATGTAACGGGACTGGTCGAAGGAAACCCTTAGCGCGACCCCTTTGGGGATACCCGCGAAATGGGGAAGCGCTTGCTGGAGCTCATCGACGACCTCAATCGCGTTCGCGCCAGGCTGGCGGGCCACCGAGATGATGACCCCCGGCTTCCCGTCGACTTTGACAATCTGCGTCTGGTCGGCCGCGGCATCTTGGACTTCCGCGATGTCCCCGATGTGAACCGGAATGCCATGCCGCGAGGCAATGATGACGCGTTCGATGGACTGAACATCCTTCAGCAGCGTCGGCACGTTGAGCTGATAGTCAATCTGAGCGTTGCGTAGACTCCCCGACGGGATCAGGGCATTCGAGCGCCTAATCGCGCTATCCACCTCCGGCAAAGTCAGACCGGTGGCTACGAGCTTGTGGGGATCCACGTTGATGTTGAACTGCCGGATCAGCCCGCCGCGGACGAACGCCTGCGAGGCGCCGGGGAGCCGTTCGATTTGTGGCTCGATCGTGTCGAAGGCCAGCTGGTAGAGCTGGCGAGGGCTTAGATCTGCGCCCTCCACGACCACCTGGGCCACCGGCGTATTGGAAATGTCAAACTTCGCAACGAATGGCTGGCTCACGCCTGGCGGGAGGCCTGCCATCACGCGCTGGATGTTCTGGATGATCGCGACTTCCGCGACGTCGAGATCGGTCCCCCACCCGAATCGCATCTGGACGCTACTCGAGCCGCGCCGGGAAGTCGAGAGGATCTGCTGGACTCCGGCGACCCGCGTGACGGCTTGTTCCATGGGCAGCGTGACGGCCCGCTCCACCGTCTCAGGGGTCGCGCCTGCATAGTTGGTGATGACACTAATCGCGGGAAGCGTGATGTTGGGGAACAGCTCGATGGGCAGGCGCGACAGCGCGATCTGGCTGAGGACAACTACGGCGATGCTGACCATGAGGACGAGAGTGGGATTGGCCAGCGCTCTACGAGTGAGGAACATCGCTCTCTCTAGTCGCCGAGTGGCACGGCGCGGACTGGTCCTCCATCCCGGACAAGATCCGTGCCGCGGATCACCACGAGATCGTCCTCGCGAAGGCCACTGGTGATTTCCACTGAGTCCCCGGTCGCTTGGCCGACAGTCACGAACTGCCGGGCGACGAGGTTATTGCGAACGACCCAGACAAACTGCTGGCTCCCCACGGTGACCATCGCACCCAGCGGCACGACGAGGGCCTGGCGGTGGCCGGCGGCCAGCGAGACCCTCGCGTACATCCCTGGGCGAAGGAGATGGTCGGGGTTGGGGATGTCGATCTCCACTTGGAGGGTCCGGGTGTCCGGATCGACGCCCCCGGACATCCGACTGACCACGCCGCGGAAGGTCCGACCGGGGTAAGCGTCCACCGCAACCTGCACGGCATTCCCCCGGTGCACCGCCGTCATCTGCACTTCGGCGACATTCACGATTACGTTGATCTGCTCGAGGTCCGCAATCGTGACGATTGTGGCGGACGACGTCGCGGTCACATACGCCCCCGGGTCCATGTTCCGTTTGATCACCACGCCGGCCCACGGGGCGCGGATCGTCGCATTGGCAAGGGCGAGCCGCGCGTTCTCCAGCGTCGCTGTCGCGGTCGCCGCCTGCGCCTGCTGGGTTCGGACCTGCGAGGCGGCCGCCGCCTCCCGCGCGCGGGCGGCCTGCATCTGGCTCTCCGCCTGCGCGATTTGCGCGTCCGCGACGCCGATCTGTGCCCGTGCCGCGTCGACGGAGGCCTGCGCGGACTGGATCTGGGAGTCGGAGTCATCAAGCGCTTGCTTGGAAACGAAGCCCTGCCGGTAGAGTTCCGCGAGTCGCGCGTTGCTCGCTTTTGTGTTGGCGAGCGCAGCCAGCGCCTTCGCCAGACCCGCTTGCGCGCTTGCTCGATCAGCTTCCGTGCGCCGTTTGCCCGCGATCGCGCTCTGGACATCCGCTGCTGCTGCCGCGAGCGACGCTTGCGCCGTCTGGACCGCACTCTGCGACGCGAGGAACGCAGCCTGCGCTTGGGCCAGCTGCGCATCGAGCTGCGCGTGATCCACGACCGCGACCACCTGCCCCGCGCGCACAGGATCCCCTGGCCTGACTGTCACGTCCTGGAGGTAGCCGGTCACCTTCGACGAGAGCCCGATTTGTCGCAGTGAGCTGATCGATGCGGTCAACGCGAGCGAGATCGGGAGATCGATACGCCTGGGGTGTCCGACGCTGACCGTCGGCAGCGCCCCCGGACGCCCAGGCGCCGTCCCAGCCCGTGCGGGCTCCGGGGTATTTGTCCTCCGCAGCGGTGCGGGGAGCGACCCCCGACTGATGAAGAGGACAACAATAAGGGCGCCACCCGCTGCGGCAATCCACACCCAAGTTGCTCTCTTCACAGATACCTCCACACTCTCCACAGCAAACTGCTGCGGAGAACGCACACCCTTACCAGACAGAGGATACCCACGGCGGTACCTACGACCTTTTGGCCAGTTCGGGCCGCCACTATCCCACCCCTCCCGTGGGGTCGGCTACTGCCTGGTCGACAACTGCCTAATCGCTGCTTGAACGCTGCCGCGCGTCAGCCCGTGCGCGAACAGGCCGTCGGGGTTATCGAACACCCAGACGTGCAGCATCTCAACGCGATCACCGATGAACACCGCGCCAGAAGGGCATTGGCCGGGGGTGGGCGACAACATCGCTCCCGTGCTGCCGAAGCACAGATTCGGATGTGTGTGCCAGTCGGTCAGCGACCCGCCGATTCGGGGGCCGCGGCCCTTGGGCGCGACGTACATCGCGCCCAACAAGAACATCTTGGCACCCGGTAGGCTCAGGTACACGAGATCCGGCGGGTGCGTGGGGTCGATCAGGTCGGGGTGGGCGTGGGCGGCTCTGGCGTACGCGTCGTTGTGGAAGTGCGCCGGCCCGTACTTCCCTTCGATGGGAAACTGCGTAGTCTGCCAGTACCCCTCGGCCTGGGCCACGCGGAAGTCGGCAAAGCGAGCCGTCCCGGTCTTATTGGCTTTCGCGAAATCTGCAGCAGCGACCAGTTGCACAGCGGTCGGTGCCGGCCCAACCAGGTGGGCGTGCTCGTGACGCCCGGTCGCAAGTGCGGAGGCAAACGCGGCGAGCGCGAAGACCAGGAGCACGATCGTAGAGACCGCCCCGGCTGCGCGCCCCCAGGGCCGGGCATCCGGACGGGCGGCCGCGCGCCCCCAGAGAAAGAGTGCCGTTCCCCCAACCACGAGTAGCATACCGACGGCGATCAGAGCATGCCCGGGATTGGAAAAGGTGAAGATCCCCTCATGGGCCCCGAGTTCGGGATCGAGACGGTGGAGCCGCGCATCCACTGCGAGCCCCAGTAGTTGGGCCACGGCGCCGGCGGCCGTCACCGACGGAGCAGCGCGTGTCACCCTGTTCGCCATGGCCGCACCTCTTACGACAGACGTAACGCTAAGGCTACACGATGGCTATGAAAAACTCATGAAGACGGTGTAAAGATGCAACACTGTGTGAGAGCGCCGGGCCCCCTGGCAAGCCGAAGCTTGTAGGGGTTTCCCGTGATCACATGCGTCAAATTCTTGGGCCGCAATTTGGATACGGCGGCACCGGTCAACGATGGCAGGGTTCGATGTTGTCGAATGCGGGCCGGAGTGGAGTGTTGACGAGTGCCGCAATCATTAGGATTGACGCGAGGATAAGTTCCGGTCAGCGTGTTTGTTCCCTGTGGCATTGGCGACGCCAAGCGCGTTGCGGTGGTTTCTTGTACTCGTGTTCAAGACAAATGGCCCGGGCGCAAAGCGTGGATCAACCAAGAGAGGAATCCCCCGTCTATCAAGGAGTTTGCGGAGCCAGCGAGTTCGCAGTCACGTCGATGAACCATCCATTTGAGCCACCGTCTAAGAGCTCGCGTCACGTCGAGGACCGCGCTTCCAGCGCGAGCACGGCTTCGCGCGGAAAGCTTACCGTTAACGCCTGTCCCCGCTGTGGCAGTAAGAGCCTGGGATTATTGAACGTGTCAAGCGAGATCGCGTTGTCCTTGAAGCGTACACGGATCCGCACGATCGAGCCCAGGAAGTTCACGTCTTCGACCGTGCCCAGCATCTGGTTCCCGTTCCCCGCCGCCTCACCGAGCGAGACGATCTCGGGGCGAAGCGCCACCGAGCACACATCGCCCACCCTCGCGTGCTCCAGCCCGCGCGACGCGGTCACCTCCTGCCCGTCGACCACGATCTTGCCGTGCGCCGGGTCGGTCACCTGACCTCGCAGGATGTTCAGTGTACCGACGAACGAGGCGACGAACGATGTCTGCGGAAAATTGTAGATCTCGAATGGCGTACCGATCTGCTCGACGCGTCCCTCGCTCATCACCGCGATGCGATCCGAGAGAGAGAGCGCCTCCTCTTGATCGTGCGTGACGTAGATCGTCGTGATCCCCAGCTCCCGCTGGATTGAGCGGATCTCGTTCCGCAGCACTACGCGAATCTTCGCGTCGAGCGCCGAGAGCGGCTCGTCGAGGAGAAGCACTTGCGGCTGAATCGCCAGGGCACGGGCTAGGGCCACCCGCTGTTGTTGTCCGCCCGACAGCTGGTGGGGGTAGCGGTTCCCGAGCGCAGGCAGCTTAATGAGGTTGAGCATCTCGTCCACGCGGTGTTTGATCTCCGCGGCAGGTTTCTTCGCCACCTTCAACCCGAACCCGACGTTCTGAGCGACCGTCATGTTCGGGAAGAGCGCGTATGACTGGAACACCATCCCGACGTTGCGCTGGTTCGGCGGCCTGTGCGTGATGTCCACCCCGTCGAGGCGGATCACGCCCGACGAGGGCGACTCGAACCCGGCAATGATGCGCAGCGTTGTCGACTTGCCGCACCCGCTCGGGCCCAGCAGCGACACAAATTCGCCGCGAGTCACCTCCAAGTGAACGTGCTCGACCGCCGTGGTTTGCGCGAACCGCTTCTGAAGGTTTTCGATCCCGAGAAAAGTCATTCCGTCTCCGCCGACCGCGTGGTTCTTAGCTAATGCGCCCCGGCTACCTGCCCGGGTGCGCCCCGCGCAAAGAGCTGAAGGAGACCGATGCAGGCCCACGTGATCGCAAAGCTGATGATCGACAACGCCGACGGCTCGTAGGCGCGATTCGCGCCGATGAGCTGGAGATAGGGACCGAACGCCGGCCGGTCCAACAAACTCGCCATCGTAAACTCGCCGATGACGATGGCGAAGGTCAGAAACGCACCGCTCAATACCGCGACCCGCACATTCGGGAGAATCACGCGGAGCAGGATCGTCGGCCACCCGGCGCCCAGGCTCTGCGCGGCCTCCGTGAGGCTGCGGACGTCAATGGCGCGCAACCCGGTGTCGACCGCGCGGTACATGTACGGCAGGGCCAGCGTCACGTAGCTGAACAACAGCAGCAGGTCTGTCGTCCGCTCTGCGCCCGTCAGCGGCAATACCGAGGCGCTGTTGTAGATCCGTAGGTATCCGAATACGAGCACGATGGCGGGAATCACCAGCGGCAGCAGCGTCACGAATTCCACGATAGGCCGCAGCCCGGGCAAGCGCAGCTGGATCCAGTATGCGGTCGGCACCACGAGAACGACGCCTACGACGATGGTGGCAAGCGCAAGCACGGTCGAATAAGTCACCGTCGCGCCGAACCGCGGATCCATTAGGACGATCCGATACGCTTCCACACTGTACACGCCGCGGAGGTAGCGGAGTGAAAACTCGAACGTCCCCAGGAGCGGGACGAAGAAATACAGCGCGCCGAATAGAATGAGGAGCCACGATCCGAGGCGACTACGCTTCATCGTAACCATCGCTCGCTGCGTCCCCGCAGCCAGATGTACGCCGCGTTCGACAGGCCCGTGATGAGAATCATCCCCAACGCCAGCGCGTAGCCAAGGTTCTGATTATGCAGCACGTCTCCGCGAATCTGCGCGTACAGGACGATCGTGACAATGTTCAGCGAACTGCCGGTCAGTGCGTACGCCGTGGCGATAGCGCCAAAGGCATTCGCGAAGAGGAGCAATGCCGCGCCCAGCAGCGGCGGCCACAGGATGGGCAACGCGATGTACCGCCAATACTCCCACCCGGTCGCGCCGAGATTAGCCGACGCTTCGCGCCATTCCCGTTTGAGCCCATCGATTGCCGGCGCCATAATTAGCACCATGAGCGGAATCTGAAAATACATGTACGTAAGCGTCAAGCCCGAGAAACTCAACAGATTGAATCCGGCGCTATAGATGTCGAATCCGAAGACATTGATAAGCAGCGCCGTAACGAGGCCGGTTCGTCCCAGCGTGGCGAGGAAGGCAAAGGCGAGCGGCACCCCAGCGAAGTTCGAGGCGACGCCTGAGAAAGTCATCAGCGTCGGGCGCACCCAGGTGGGCAAACCGCCCGCGATCGCAGCATAGGCGAGGGCGAAGCCGACGAGGGCGCCACCGATCGCCGAGGCCGCACTGACCTTGATGCTGATAAGATAGGAGCTCACGATGGTGGGTTGAAACAAGTCGAGAAGATTCTGCAGCGTGAAACGACCTTGGGGGTCTTGAAGGCCGCCTACCACGAGCAGACTGGTGGGCAAGATCAAGAACATGAGTGCAAAGATGAAGAAGGGGACGACGCCTACCCACGCCCATGACACCCCGCTGACCCACGGCGCGGCGGGACGAGGGCCGATTGCCGGGCGTGTGACCTGTGCCACGGAAGGTCCTCCACGCCCTACCCCTCCCCCGGATCACCGGGGGAGGGGCGGGCGGTAGAAGTCACATGGGAACCCAATCTGTCTGGACTCAACGGGCAGGGGAGACCGATACGGGTTACTTTACATTCGCCCCGACGACGGTGTCCCACTGCTTCGTAATAGTTTGCTTATATCGGTCCTGCTGCTCGAGCGTCGGGAAGACCGCCTTGTCGTAGGCTTCCGCACGTGGGAGCTTGGCCAGCACGTCGGCCGGCACCTTGCGGCTGCTCACCAGGTTCCGGAAGCGAATCGGGTGGCAGTAACCTTTGAGCCAGCCCAGTTGCCCTTCGTCCGAATACAGGTACTCCATCCACAGCTTTGCCGCGTTCGGGTGCGGCGCGTACGCGCTGATGGCCTGGACGTACACACCGGCCACAACACCGCTCGTTGGTACCACGACTTCGACTTTAGGATTGCCTTTCAGCGTGTCGCGGTCCGCGAGCGCGTTGTAGTCCCAGCGGATAATGATCGGCGTGGCACCTTGGGCGAATGACGCCGCTTTGCCGATGACCGGCACAAAGTTGCCGCGTTTGTTTAACTCGGCAAAGAACTTCAAGCCCTCATCGGCGGCCGCGTTCACGTTCCCCTTCGCGGCCGACAGGCCCGCCGCGAACACGCCATGAATCGCCTGGCTTGACACGCGCGGATCGCCAGCAAGGGCGACCGCATTCTTGTACTCTGGCTTGAGCAGATCTGACCAGTCGTGAGGTATTGTCTTGATGATGTCGGCGTTGACCTGGAACGTCAAGACGCCATAGTAATCGCCGTACCAATACCCCCCAGCGTCCTTCGCGTCGTTGGGGATCGTGCTCCACGTGGAGACCTTGTGCGCCTGCAGTAATCCGTCTTTCTTCGCCGACGGGCCGAACGACAAGCCGACGTCGATCACGTCCGGCGCCTGGGGCCCCTTGTTGCCCTTGTTGGCCTTGATGGCTTCGATTTCATCGCCGGAGCCGGCGTCCGGATTGAGCTCATTCACCTGGAGGCCGTACTTTTGCTTGAACCCGTTGATGACTCCGCCGTAGCCGCACCAGTCGTGCGGCAGCGCGATCACGGTGAGCTGACCTTCCTTCTTGGCGGCGGCCACGAGCTTGTCCATACCTGTTTGTCCGGCCGCGGACGCGACCAGCGCCAGGACGACCAACGCGGTGAGCGAGAACATGCGTGTCCACATGAGCTTCAGCCCCATACGATCCCCTCCTCTGAAATAGGACTACCTTCCCACCGGTCCGGGATGTTCAAAGAGTACCGTATCGGGGATGGTAATTCCTTGTGCGGGAGTGGAGGAGACCTCGCGAAGACTGCCCGGCGATGTGGTCCAAACCAGTCCGATTGCTTTCGAGCGCAGCCGTGGATTGAGAAGAGTGGGCAGTAATGATGCCCTTACAATTGGGAGGAAGCGCTGTCGATCAATGCCGCCATCCCCTTCGACCGCAGGACATCGCGGGCCCGGTCGCCCGGAGTCGTGCGCAACGCCAAGCGCTCCCACAGCGGCCTCAGCAAGCTCTCCTCGCCACGCCCCCGCCGCCGAAGTCCACCTTCAGCGATGCGCAGGACACCTTCCACGAACCGTGCGACCGGCTCCTTGGCGCGCAGACCGTGGATAATCGCTCTGCGTCGGTAACGCCGCATCACCGTCCAGGGGTCAGGAAACGCGTCCTCAAGGAAGGCCTGGGCCTCCGCCCTGGCCTCCACCCAACCCAGGGCCAGGGCGGCCACGACGAGCGGATCACCGTGCGGCTGCTGGCAGGCGGGGCGGATTTCTAGGGTTGAGTTGTGGGCTCGGGGGCGGGCCGAGTTCCACGTGTAGTGCTCGTGCCACAGATACGCGTTGATGTCGGGCCCGTGATCTCGCAGGTACTCGTCGAAGGCGCGGTCATAGTGACGAAAGCTGCCATCGCGCCGCAGGACGTAGCAGGGATAGTGGCAGATGTACCTGATGAACTCCTCCACTGACGTAAACGGGCCGGGCGTCATGCCCGCTCGGTTCTCTCCCAGGGTACCCGATAGCCCCTCGCGTCCTGAGAGGTAGCGGCCGGGCCGTCCCGCATACACGGAAGAGTTCGCGGTCAACGCGATCAGCGGCGCAGACAGCAGATTGAAGGTGTTGACGGCGTCTACGACCTCTGCCCGGGAAACGTCCACTTGGACCTGGTCCGCCGCAGTCGCGGTGAAGTGCCACCAGGCCGTCCCGATTGCCTGCGCGAAATACGCGTAGCGCCGCTTCGGCGTCATCAACGCCTGGGAGGCCCGGCTGCGTGGTTGCATCCCAAATCCCAGCACGCGCATCCCCACCTGGTGTGCGGCCTCCACCACGAGCAGGAGTAGACGGCGGGAGCCCTCCCCGAGTTGCCAGAGATCCTCGTAAGGCCCCAGAACAAGCTCCAAGGTTGCGCGTCCTACTTCGACCTCAATCGTCCCATCGGGGCTGGTGAGCGCGACGATCATGGTGCGTGTATCCGGATCATCATACTGAGGCACGAACCGACCCATCGCGAGCAGCGGCTCCCACAGTCGCAAGACGTCTCCGGCCCGCCCGTCCGGATATACTAGGGGGAACTCAGCCTCCCGACCGATCATACGAATCGGACGAAGTGTTTCGCGAAAGCGCGCGGCGTACTGCTCCGCCAGGGCGGCATGAGCGCGCTGGATTGCCCCCATCAGAAGGACGGATATTGGACAGCCCACGGCGCGAGCTGCTCGCGACGGTGAGTTACCAGCTGTCCCTTCGGGTTGAGATGGAACAGGTTCAACTCGAGGTTCAGGACATCTTCATGCAGGGCCTCGAATGGACCAAGACCTTGCAGCACACCATGAAGTTGCTGGAGGAAGGTTTGGTGGGATGAGATGAGGACCCGTCGCCCGCGATAGCGCTCCAGGAGCCGATGCAGGCACTGGCGCGTGCGGTCGTGCAGGGCGGGGAACGGCTCGCCGTCAGGGGGGTTCAGGGAGTAGCCAACATGCCCGATCTGGAGGTACCGAACCTCCGGGAAGCGCGATTCCACCTCCGCACGCGTCAGTCCCTCCATCCGCCCGAAAGAGCGCTCCGTAGCCAGCGGGTCGATCTCCATCGCCTCGCGGGAGAATCTGGTGACGATCTCGGCTGTCTGGATCGCCCGCGCCAGCGGCGAGGAGATGACGACATCGAGCGGCGTGCCGGCGAACCGGTCGCGGGCCTCCTCCGCCTGGCGGATCCCCTCTGGTAGCAGGGGCACGTCCAGCGTCTGCCCACTGACGCGTTTGTCCCTGTTGAGTTCCGTCACTCCATGGCGCAGCGTGAACAGTAATGTCTCTTCCGGCGCAAGGACCGGGATCTCGATCATGACCTTGTCATGCAAAAGGGAGTACTCACCATTCACCCCTTAAGGCGGCTGTTCGTGGGGTCGAACCGCGGTTCGCGTTCAACGCGTGCGGCAATGCGGCGGCCGTCCAGCTCGATCATCATCTCCGTCCCGGTAGCGGCCAACTCGATCGGCAGGTACGCATATGCGATGCTCTCCTGCACAGCGTACCCGATACCACCGCTGGTCACGCGCGATACCACCCGCCCGTCGGAGAGCACCGGTTCGTTTCCCAGGGGGTGGGCAGTGCTATCGTTCAGGACCAGGCAGCACAGCTTTCGGGTCATTCCTGCCTCCCGTTGTCTCAGCAGCGCCTCCCGTCCCTGGAAGTCCTTCCGGTCCGTCTTGACGCAAAAGCCCTGCCCTGCTTCATACGGCGTATAGTCCGGGGTGACGTCTGCGCTCCAATAACGATAGCCCTTCTCCAACCTCAGCGAGTCGACGGCCCGGTAGCCGACTGGGCGCAGGCCGTGGGGCCTGCCAGCTTCCCAGAGGGTGTCCCACAGGGTCAAGCCTCTGGCGATTGGCACGTACAGTTCCCAGCCCAGTTCTCCCACGTAGGTGACGCGAAGCGCCCGCACGGGACCTTCTGCGATCCTGATCTCGCGACAGCTCATGTAGGCGAAGGCACCGTTGGACGCGTCATCGTCGGTGACTTCCTGCAGGATCTCCCGGGCCCGCGGCCCCCACAGGCCGATGCAGGCCAGCTCGGTGGTAACATCGCGCGCCACCACCGATCCATCGGGCGGCAGGTGGCGGCGGATCCAGGCGAGATCGTGAATGCCAAACGCACTACCGGTCACGATGAAGAACTTGTCGGGCGCCAGCCGCGTGACGGTGAGGTCGCATTCCACTCCGCCGCGAGGGTTGAGCATCTGCGTATAGGTCACTGCCCCCGCCGGTTTGTCGAGATCGTTGTCGGTCAGCCACTGCAGAGCGCGCAGAGCGCCGGGTCCTTGCACTTCGAACTTGCTGAAGGAGGAGAAATCAAAGATCCCGGCGTTGGTGCGCGTCGCGACGTGTTCTGTGGGGATGGCCGACGACCAGTTGTGCCGGATCCACCCCGTGGGGATGGGGCCGGGAGGATCGTTCACTTCGTTGACCTTAAACCAGTTGGGCCGCTCCCATCCTGCCTTCTCGCCGAATACCGCTCCCAGGGTAACCAAGCGCGGGTACGGCGGACTAGTGTGCAGGGGACGGACTGATTCGAACTCTTCAAGAGGCAAGTGCACCGTGTAGTTACGAGCGTAGACTTCCACAGCCCGGGCGGCGGCATAGTTGCGGTCAGCGTAGTGCGGGCCGAAGCGCCGGATGTCCGCTCGCCACAGGTCGAGGGTGGGTCGTCCCTCGATGACCCATTCGGCCATCGCTTTGCCCACGCCGCCGCCGGCGGCGATCCCCGGCGTTCCCCCCGTTGCGAAGAACCCGCGCACCTCCGCAGATTCGCCCAGCAGGAATTCCCCGTCAGGCGTGAAGGTCTCGGGACCGATCATCAATTTCCGGATTCCCGCCTGGTTGAGTGCGGGAATGCGGATGGACGCGTTGAACGCGAGGGCCTCGAAGCGGTCCCAGTTCGGGATCATTTTTGCAGGATCCAAGTCGGGCGGGATCGGCTCTGGGCCGCAGGGAACCGGGTCGCCTTCGTACCCACCTACCAGCAGGCCGCCGACTTCTTCGCGACCGTACACGCGTAGGTCTTGATCGCGGAAGGTGGGCAAGTCGCGGGGCACGCCGAAGGGCACGGTCATCATGTAGTGGTGCTCGATGGGAACAATGGGGATGGCTACCCCGATCATGCGGCCGAGATGCCAGGACCAGACCCCTGCCGCACTCACCACTACGGGGGTGCGGATCGTGCCTTGCGTCGTGGTCACGGCGTGCACGCGGCCGTTGCGCACAGCGATTCCGGTCACACCCGTCTGCGTGTGGATTTCGCATCCGCGGCTGCGCGCGGCGTGCGCCAGCGCATAGGCAAGACCGCTGGGGTCGATGCGGCCATCGGTGGGGATGTACGCGCCACCCACAAGATCACGGTCGTCGAGAATGGGACACAGCGCCAGCGCCTCGCGGGGCGTGAGCAGTTCTACCTCCAGGCCAAACGCCCTAGCCTGGGCTACTAGGCGGCGGATCTCTTCCATGCGTAGCTGGCTGGACGCCAGCCGTAGACTTCCGACCTGTCGCCAGTCCGGATCGACTCCCGTTTCCTGCCGCAGGCGTCCATAGAGCTCTACGCTGTACATGATCATCCGTGTCAGGTTGTGGGTGCCGCGCAGCTGGCCAATCAGCCCGGCCGCGCGGTGGGTCGACCCGCCGGTGAGTTGCCCTCTTTCCACCAGGACGATGTCACGCCAGCCCATCAGGCTGAGATGGTAGGCGATGCTGCAACCGGCCACGCCCCCGCCGATAATGACCGCTTGGGCTTCTTCACGCATGATGCATCGGATTTCGTGACGCCCTATAGAGCACTCCTTTCAAGACGCGGATCATTCGAGTTCGGGACAATGCGACCGTCTACTACCACTTGCGAGGGGGGGATTGCGTTCACCGATGAGCCGATGGGCTGGGCGCGGCGCTCCCGGCCACCCCGCCGACCATCACTGAGTGCGCTCCGGCCCGCATCAAGCACCGCGGTTGAGTTCGGGGCAACATGGAGAGGATTCCTTGATTCCTTTCGCCACGGCGTCAGCTTCTCCATCAGAAGGAGAAGGCAAAGAGGAGTCGAAGGCTGGGGACAGTCCTGCGCTGTGGCACCGTCAGCGAAGACCAGCACTCACCGCGAGGAGAGAACGCAGATGCGCAAAGGCGACCTCTATGACTATCGCCTTGTCCATTCCATGCGTTGTCAGAAGCCTCCACTGTTTCCGGCCTTCCGGCGGCTGGGTGCCGTCTCGTTCCTCTGGTACAATCACCTACTCCACGCCGTCGACTTCGAGGGCCAGACCAAAGAGCAGGAATACTGGGCGATTCGCAACGCCGCGACGCTGTGGGATGTTGGAGTGGAGCGCCCAGTGGAAATCGACGGGCCCGATGGCTTCGCCCTCATGGACCTCCTGACGCCGCGGGACATGCGAAAGTGCGCGATCGGTCAGTGCAAGTACGCGTTGATCTGCGACGAACACGGCACCGTCATCAACGACCCGGTGGTCCTGCGTCTGGGGGAGAACCGTTTCTGGCTCTGTCCGTCCGACAGCGATGTCCACCTGTGGGCCAAGGGTGTGGCCGTCGGTGCAGGCCTCCGGGCCACTGTGCGGCTGACTGATGTCTATCCCGTGCAGGTCCAGGGCCCCAAATCCGTTGACGTGCTGCAGGCCATCGTCGGCGACCGTATCAGGACGCTGCGCTACTACTGGTGGATGGAAGCCCAGGTCCCTGGCAATATCCCGGTCATCATCACGCGCACGGGCTGGACGGGGGAAGTCGGGTATGAGGTGTTTCCATTGGACAACAGCCGCGCGGAGGAGATAGTCACGCTCATCATGGAGTATGGGAAGCCGTATGGCCTCATCCCCGCCGGCCCGAATCACGCCCGCCGCGTCGAGGCCGCCATTCTGAATAATCAATCCGACATGGACCTGACGACCAATCTGTATGAACTGGGCATGGAGTGGCAAATCGAGCAGAAGGGGCGGTTCATCGGCAAGGAGGCGCTGGAGCGCATCAGGCGGGAGGGGATCACGCGCAAGCTGGTGGGATTTGAAGTTGACGGCGAGCCGGCCCCGCACGAATTTGAAGGGCCCTGGGCCGTCTACAAAGACCGAACCCTGGTCGGCCGCGCCTCGGCCTTCGTCTACTCCCCCACGCTGAAAAAGAACATCGGGCTGGCTATGGTCAAGATCGACTCCGCCACTCCAGGGGAACGCCTCGAGGTGCAGCGCCTCTCTGAGGAGCGGCGCCATCCAGCGACAGTGGTCCCGCTGCCATTCATCGACCCCAAGAAGGCAATCCCCAAGCGCCGACAGGACGCCTCTTGAGGCGTCCGCGCTCGACATCTGCCGCCTATCCGACGCGATGCCCATCACCGTCTACGAGGCTATCCGCCAGATCCCCCATTGGGCTGAGGCATCCTCGCTCGCCGTAGCATTGTTGCCCGGCGGGATCACTAACTTCAACTACCGTGTCGATGTCGCGGGGGAATCCTTCGTCGTGCGGATCACCGCCCAGAACGCTCCACTGTTGGGTATTGACCGGTACCGCGAATACCGATGCACAATGGCGGCAAGCCAAACCGGCGTCGGCCCGGAGGTCGTCTACTTCTTACCGGACGTGGAGGTCCTCGTCACGCGGTTCATCGTCGGCCGGTGCCCGTCGGCCGCCGAGATGGCCAAGCCGGAGATGATACAGCGGGTGGTCGAATCGATGCATCGGTATCATGATGGACCGGCCTTCGATGGAACCTTCTCGCCGTTTCATGCGCTCGAGCAGTACCTGCGCGTCGCCCGACAGTATGGCGCACCGTTGCCCCGCGACGTGGACACGATGTACCGTCGCCTCACCGAGATTGGGACGGCGCTGCGCCGCGGACGGGCGGTGATCGGTCCATGCCACAATGACCTTTGGGAGCCGAACCTGATCGATGACGGCACGCTCATCCGCATCGTGGATTGGGAGTACGCGGGGATGGGCGACCTCCACTTCGATCTGGCGAACTTCGCCATTCATCACGAGCTGTCCGATCCGCAAGATGAAGGACTGCTGCGCAGCCACTTCGGGAAGGTCACCGACAGCGGGTTTGCCCGGCTCAAGCTGCTGAAGATCGTCGCCGAGTTCCGTGAAGCGATGTGGTGTATGGTTGGAATGAACGTGTCGAGCATCGAATTCGACTTTCTGGGCTATGCCGCGACGCATTTCGACCGTTACCGCCAGGCGCTCGACGACACACGCGTCCCGGAATGGCTGGCCGAGGCGGCCACCGGTGCGTAAGGAATTCTGGGCGTCCGGCTTCGCGGCGCTCTGCGTGGGCCAGTTCCTGGGGCATCAGACCAGCCTCACCTTCTCGGTCCTGATCCCCGTCCTAACATCGGAATGGCGGCTCAGCGCGACCCACGCGGGCCTGATCTTAGGTGCCTTCCAGCTAGGCACGCTGGGCGCCTACGTCGGTGTGGGATTTCTTCTGGATCGGATGCGCAGCAAGCCGATCATGGTGTGGTCGGCTGTGCTAGTCGGCCTCGGGGATCTGCTATTTGCCTTCGGCGCGCGGGATTTCATCTCCGGGTTGGCCCTCCGCTTGCTCGTCGGGATCGTGTTCGGCGGTCTGTACCTCCCCGCGCTCAAGCAGATTGCGGAGACCGTTCCACGCGACCGAAGGGGCTCGGCGACGGGAATCTACATTGGCACGGTCGTGCTCGCCTACGCGGTGCCGTTGTATTACGTGGGGCTGCTGGCGCCGCGCATTGGGTGGCGCTTCAGCATGGCCGGTGTGGGAGCGCTCGAGCTCTTGGGCGCGCTCATAATGGCCTGGAAGGTCCCCAGCGTCCCACTGCCTTCGATGCTTAAGCGGCTTGGTCCATCGCGCTATGTCGGTGACGTCCTGGGGAACCCGCGGGCGCGTCGAGTAATCCTCGCCTACACCGGCCATAACTGGGAACTGTTTGGGATGTGGGGCTGGTTGACACCGTTCATGGTGGCGATGCTCGTGGCGCGGGGGATCGCCCGCAGTGATGCGCTCGCCTGGGGCGGCATGCTGGCGGCCGGGTCGATTGGCCTGGGAGGAGGGGTCGGCGCTGTCGCCGGCGGACGACTCTCTGATCGCCTCGGCCGCGCGGAGACGGCCATGCTGATGCTCAGCCTAAGCCTGTTCTGCTCCATCATCTTCGGGTGGCTGTTTGGAGCTCCCCTCATTCTACTCATCGCCATTGCGCTGCTGTACGGAGTGGTCTCGCTGGCGGACTCGCCCTCCTACTCGGCCAGCCTCATGGAAGTAGTACCGCCGCAGTCGCTGGGCGGTGCCTTCAGCCTGCAGATGCTTACCGGGTGGACGGCGACCGTGTTGGCGCCGTCTGCCGTCGGCGTCGTACTGGACTTGACGAAGGCGGCACAGATCAGCTCTCCTGCGCAGTGGGGCTGGGCCTTTGGACTCCTGGCACTGGGTCCCCTCGCGGGGCTCATCGCCCTGAAGCCACTCCGGGCTCGGCGTCCGGCTGATGTGCCCCTCCTCGCGAACACCGGCGGCCGCAGAGGGTCAGGAGCGGGATGAGCGGTGCCGCCCATCCGAACTTTGTGCGAGCTGGGTTAGCCGCGCGCAGGTTCGTGCTGACCATCGAGGTGGCCACCCCTAGAGCGACCGAGCCATTCGAAAACGCGATCCGCCCGGTACTGGCCCTCGCCCGGGAGATCCGTGGCGATCCCCGGATTGATGCCGTTGCCCTCACCGACCGCAGCCGGTCCGACCACGACCACGATCCCATCTTCACCGGACACCGTGTGGCCGAAGAGTCCGGCAAAATGCCTCTCGTGCATTGGGCCGGCAAGGACCGCACCCTCGACAACCTGGAAGCCGACCTGCAACGAGCCGAGGCGCTGGGCCTTGACACATTTCTCCTCGTGACAGGCGATAAGGTAAGGCATCCGTCGGCCGATCGGCCGGTGCGCTACCTCGACTCGGTCAACGCCCTCGACGCCGCCCGGCAGCGATCGGCAGAGTTCCTGCTGGCTGCCGCCGTCTCGCCGTTCAAGTACCGTGAGGAGGAGCTCGTCAACCAGTATCTGAAGGCGGCCAAGAAGCTCCGGGCCGGTGCGAACTTCCTGATGACTCAGATTGGTTGGGACCCGCGCAAATTCGAGGAACTGCGCTGGTTGCTCGATCGGCACGGGTACCGCGACCCGCTGATGGTCGAATTGCTGCTCCTCACGGCCGCCCGCAGCCGGCGCATCCGGATGTTTGGCTTGCCTGGCGTGACCATCACCGACAGCCTCGCGCAGCGGCTGGAAGAAGAGGCCGCCACGCCCGATGGCGGACGGGCCGCCGCCTTCCGTCGCTTGGCACTCCAGATCATGAGCACTCGTGATCTGGGTTACGCCGGCGCACAGGTGAGTGGGCTCGTGACATACGCGGACGTCGTGCGTCTGCTGGACGACGTCGAAACTGTGATCCGGGATTCTCCGACGCCAGAAGCGCGCCAGCAGGCGTGGCTGGAGCTGTTAATGCTCAAGGATGGCCGCGCCGCACAGGTAGCCCCTGCGGGCGGTGTGGATCTCGGGACCTCGGCGAGTGCGGAGCTCGCGTCACCTCGGCCAGGGATGGGCACCCCCCGGACCGGCGAATGGATCCGCTTTCGGGTGATGGATCTTCTCGATCGTCTGCTCTTCCGGGAGGGCTCCATCGGGGCTCGTGCGCTCGCTCCGTCCCTGGGGCGGCTGGATGCGCGGTCAGGACCGGGCGGCCTGTTGCTCCGTGTCGAAGAAGCCATCAAGGCACCGCTGGTCGGCTGTCAATCCTGCGGCTTCTGCCGGCTTCCCCACACGGCCTATGTCTGCCCGGAGACCTGCCCGAAAGGGCTGGCCAACGGCCCCTGCGGCGGAACGAAGGACAACATGTGCGAGTTCGGCGACCGAGAGTGCATTCACAATCAAATCTACCGGATCTCGAGACAGGCCGGCCTCCTTGCAAATCTTGAAGAGGTGGTTATGCCGCCAGTCCCCGAAGCCGCCTGGGACAGCTGCTCATGGGTGACCCACTTTCGAGGAGAGGGACCGAAGGTCAAACGGCTGCCAGCGCCGGAAAGCCGTTTGACCGGGCGGCGCGCCGCACCCCGCGTCGGGGAGGGGGGCTGCTGATCCCACCGAACCCCAGGACAAGCTATCCCCAACATGAAGCTACGCATGAGTGAACGCTGGAAAGAACAGCAGGGGGTCGCTGAGGACCAACAGTGACACTGGAAGAAGTCATCGCCCGGATCCCCGGGTGGACCGGCCCCACCGTCGTTGTCTCGGCGCTGGGTGGAGGGATCACGAACCTCAACTACCGGGTGGACGTGGACGGGAGGTCGTTCGTCGTCCGGATCCCTGGGAAGGACAGCGAGCTACTGGGGATCGACCGACGTCGCGAGTACGCGTGCACGCTGGCGGCAACCCAGAGCGGTGTGGGACCAGAGGTCTCGCACTTCTTGGAAGCGGAAGGGGTCCTCGTCACTCGCTTCATCGCTGGCCGTGGGATGTCCGCGGAAGAGATCCGGCGCCCCGCCGTTCTCAGGCGCGTGGCCGAGTCGCTGCGGCGCTACCATGCCGGCCCGACCTTCCCAGGAGCCTTCTCCGCGTTTGAGACGGTTCGCGAGTACCTGCGGATCTCGCGATCGGGGGCACCCCTCCCCCCAGCGATCGACTGGATGGTAGAACGGGCCATGGCCATTGATGGAGTGATGCGCGCCGTCCTGCGCCCGCCTCGCCCCTGCCACAACGATCTGCTGCTGGGCAACTTTATCGACGATGGGCATATGATCCGCATCGTCGATTGGGAGTACGCGGCCATGGGCGACCCGGTCTTCGACCTGGGCAACTTCGCTGCGCATCAGGGCCTCAGCGACACGCAAGAGACGACGCTCTTGGAAGCCTACCTTGGGCAGGCCGCAGCTCCGGATCTGGCCCGGCTGAAGCTGATGAAGATCGTTTCCGACCTCCGGGAAGCGATGTGGGCGATGGTACAGGTGACGATCTCTACATTAGACTATGACTTTGTGGCGTATGGACAAAAGCACTTCGACCGGTACCTCAGACAGCTGCAGGATCCGCGGCTGCCGAACTGGCTGACGGACGCGGCCTCTGAGACCTGACCCCGCGCACGCGAATTCTGGAACCACAGGACATGCGTAACACATGGGCTGAGAAGGTTTGGATGAAGTCTAATCTACAAGCGCTCGACGAACCGAGCGCGGGGTGGCAAACTGTATCTTAAGACCACCCACTGGCGGATCTTGTCACGCGTTGAGGAGGGTTCGATGTCGATCCGATTGTGCATCATCAATGGCTACCCGAAGCCAAACAGAGAGGTCCTGACCCGGGCCGGGATGTGCGGGGCCGATGAGCTGTATGTTCGAGTGCTGAAGAAGCTGGTATCCGATGCTCGATTGGAGACTCTGTTCATCGCGGATTTGGACGTGCCCCTCCTCGACGTGCGACAGGTGGAAGCCCACGACGGGTTCATCTGGACCGGGTCCAACCTGACGATCTACGATGATGACGTGCGGGTGACGCGCCAGATCGAATTTGCCCGGCTGATCTTCGAGGTCGGGCGGCCGCAGTTCGGCAGCTGCTGGGGCGCACAGATGGCCGCGGTGGCCGCCGGGGGCGAAGTGCGGAAGAACCCGCACGGCCGCGAGATGGGGTTTGCGCGGAAGGTTCGTCTCACGGCGGAAGGACGCAGGCATTCCTTGTACGAGGGCAAGCCCGACGTGTTCGACGGGTTCATCTCCCATCTGGACGAGGTGACGCGGTTGCCCGACGGTGGGGTGCTGCTGGCAACCAACGAGCACACACGGGTGCAGGCCCTGGAGGTGAGACACGGCAACGGCGTCTTTTGGGCGACCCAGTATCACCCCGAATACGAACTTGCTGAGATGGCCCGCCTGATCGTCGCTCGCGCTGACTACTTGATCAAGGAAGGATTCTTTGCGGACCGGGCGGCACTGGGGGCGAAGGTGCAGCGGATGGAAGCCCTAGCGTCCGACCCGAGCCGGAAGGACCTGCGCTGGGACTTGGCCATCGGAGACGACATCCTAGACGACCGGATCCGGCAATGCGAACTGCGCAATTGGGTCCAGAAGGTGGTACTGCCCACGGCTCTTGCGGGCAAACGCTGACCGGCGAACGCGCCCGGGATGCCTCATGCGTGCGTGATCCCGCTGAGGATGTGCCCCTTACCCCCGGTGGATGGCCTTCAACGCGTATTCGACGTTAATCCCCTCGCTGCTGCCGAGTCCATGTCGCGGCCAGATACATCACACCGGAGATGATGATCGCGCCGCAGAGGGTACTCAAGGAGCAGCATGACGGTAGGCCGTGCGTCACTCAGCGATGAAGACGTTCTTCACCTCTGTATACAGCTCCAGCGCGTGCATGCTCAACTCGCGCCCGAATCCGCTCATCTTCATCCCGCCGAACGGAGCCTCCTGGTGGACGCTATGGTTGCTGTTCACGCTGACGACACCCGACCTGATTGCTCGCGCCGTCCGCAGAGCCCGGCCGAGATCGCGCGTCCAGATCGATGCGGACAGCCCGTAGGGCGAGTCGTTCGCCATCCGCACTACGTCCGCTTCGTCGGGAAAGGGGATGGCGCAGGCCACAGGGCCAAAGATCTCCTCCTGCGCCACGCGCATCGCGTTGCCCACGCCCCCCAGTATCGTCGGCAACAGGTAGGCCCCGCGCCCCAGCGCCGGGTCGTCAGGCTGGCGTCCGCCGCACAACACCTCCGCTCCCTCCCGAGCGCCAAGTTCGATGTACCCGCGCACCCGATCGCGGTGGCTGTGGGAAATCAGCGATCCGATTTGAGTCTCCTCCTGCAGTGGGTCACCAGTACGCAGTCTCTTGGTTTCTTCCACCAAGACCCCCACTACGCGGTCGTAGATTGACCGTTCAATGAAAATCCGGCTTCGCGCGCAGCAATCCTGGCCGGCGTTGGAGAAGACAGCAGCGTTGGCGCCGGGGATTGCCCGCGCCAGGTCTGCATCGGCGAAGATGACATTCGCCGATTTCCCGCCAAGCTCCAGGGACACGCGGGTCATCGTGTCGGCCGCAGCTTTCATGATCTCAATGCCGGTCTTCGTTTCTCCGGTGAACGCGACCTTCCCGACGCTGGGATCGCGCACCAGTGCCATGCCGGCTGTCGCTCCCGGCCCCGTGATCACGTTCAGGACCCCCGCAGGCACTCCCGCCTCCAGGGCAAGGGTCCCCAGGGCCAGAGCGGTGAGGGGCGTGGCGCTGGCGGGCTTCAGCACGGCCGTGTTGCCCACGGCCAACGCCGGTGCGACCTTCCAGGCGGCGATCATCAAAGGGAAGTTCCAGGGGACGATCAGCCCCACCACACCAACCGGTTCACGCAGCGTGAAATCCAGGCCCCGGTCGGTGACAGGAATGGTCTCGCCGACCCACTTGGTGGCTGCCCCCGCGTAGTATTCGAAGCACTCCCCAGCAGCGAGCACCTCCGCACGGGCGTCTCGGATAGGCTTGCCGGAGTGCTGGACCTCCAGACGTGCCAGAGACTCGACTCGCTCGCGCAGCAGACGAGCGATGCACATCAGCACACGTCCGCGCTCGCTGGCCGGCATCCTGGACCACGGCCCGTCCTCGAAAGCGCGACGGGCCGCCATAACGGCCCGATGCACATCCTGCTCATCCGCCACTGGTACGGAGGCCACGGCTTCACCCGTGGCCGGGTTGAGCACGGTGGCGGTTCGTCCGGAGACCGCGCCGGCGTCACGCCCATCAATCACTAACTGGTAGACCTGCTGTGTGACTGCCATGGCTTAACTCCTTTCGCTACTCTGGGGTCACGTAGGCGGCGGTAATCCCGCCGTCCACAACCAACGCCGCCCCGGTCATAAGCGAGGATTCATCGGAGGCCAGCCATAGCGCCGCCCGGGCAATTTCCTCCGCCTGACCGAAGCGTCCGATCGGGATGTGCACAAGCCGCCGAGCCCTGCGCTCCGGGTCCTTGAGGAGTTCAGCGAGCATCGGCGTTTCGATGGGGCCGGGACACAGGGCGTTAGCTCTAATGCCCTTTCGAGCATATTCGACGGCGATCTCCCTGGTCATGGCGAGCACGCCGCCTTTGCTCGCCGTGTAGGCAATCTGTGGAGTCGCCGCTCCCACCAGGGCCACGAAGGACGCCACGTTGATGATCGAGCCCCCGCCTGAGCGCAGGAGGGCGGGGATACCGAACTTGCACCCCAGCCACACGCCCTTGAGGTTGATGTCGGTCACGCGATCCCAGACCTCCACAGCCGTCTCCACCGTGCCCCCATCCTCAGGGTGAAAAATCCCGGCGTTATTGTACAGGACGTGCAGGCGGCCGAACTTCTCTAGCGCGAACTGCACCATCGCCTCCACCTCAACCGCTTTGGAGACGTCGGTGCGGATGAACGCTGCGTCGCCTCCGGCAGAGATGATCTCCTGCGCCGCTAGGTTACCGGCACGCTCGGTGACATCGGCAATCACTACTTTCGCCCCTTCGGCGGCAAACAGTTTCGCAGCAGTGCGGCCCATCCCGCTGGCCGCTCCCGTGATCAGCGCGACTTTGCCCTTCAAACGCATGCCTTCAGCCTCCCCTCACATCCTGATCTACATTCCGTCGGCGCGCGGATCCCGCAGCCGGGGTGAGCCCCACAGCGACTGCGACGCGCCCATCCTGGACGATTCGCCCAAGCTGCTGCCATGCGCGCCGCTTCCACTCGGCGGACCAATTCATATTCTGACGCGATGGGCAGCGCGGACAGGGATGCCGATGCTCATTTCCTCAATCGTATGGCGGATTGACCACCAGGGTTGAGCGGATATCTGTTTCGTCGAGGTGGCTATGAGGCCCTCGTCCACCGGCGACTGCAGGGGGGACACATCGGTACAAGCGGCGGCTGCTCGGTGGGATCACCGGGAAGGATTAGCGCCGGCGGTGGGGGAGTGGGACTGCATCGGTAATCACAACCTGGAACAGGTTCGTGTGTCTTGACGTGCCGATTGTAGAGAGTCTTTTCCGTTTCTAGCTCAGGCGCGCGCGACGCCCTAGTCATCCGCAAACTATGTCTCCGAAACCCCGTTTGGCTCGTTTTTGAGACCACTGCGAGCGCGGGCTCTCGCAAATCTTTCGGTCTGGATTCAGAGGTATCCAAGAGCAGGGTCCCGTTTGCCGCATGATCGCGTGACAGCGGTGAAGGGATGAGTGTCGGGGTCGTTCAAACCTTTCCGTACATGAGGTGTCCCTTGGTGATCGAAGGCCTGATCGACCTCCCCAGGTTGTACGGACATCGAGCAGCGCACGAGGAGACCATCGCAGCCAGGAAGACGCGTCGCAGTAGAGTTCACATGACGCCGAGCGGGGGGAAACGCGCCGGATGGACTTTCAGCTGACCGAGCAGCAACAGCTCATTCGTGAGGCCGTGCGCAAGTTATGTCAGCAGTTCCCTGACGCGTACTGGCGGGAACTGGACAGATCGCAGACGTATCCCGATGCGTTTGTCGCTGCGCTCACCCAAGCGGGCTGGCTGAGTGCGCCAATCCCGGAGGAGTTCGGAGGGGCGGGCCTGGGAATAACCGAAGCGTCTCTGATCCTCGAAGAGATCAACCGCTCCGGAGGCAACGCGGCTGCGTGTCATGCCCAGATGTACATCATGGGGACGCTCCTCCGTTACGGGAGCGAGGAGCAGAAACGACGTTACCTCCCAAAGATTGCCACGGGTGCGCTCCGGCTGCAGGCGTTCGCGGTGACTGAGCCGGCTGCAGGCTCCGAGACCACCCGGATCCAAACCATGGCGGTGCGCAAGGGGGACCGCTATATCGTCAACGGCCAGAAGATCTTCATCTCGAGAGCCGAGCACTCGGATCTGATGCTCCTGCTAGCGCGGACAACTCCGTACGAGCAGCTTTCCGACCACACCCAGGGTCTCTCCCTGTTCCTCGTGGATCTGCACGTCGGGGTTGCAAGCGGCGCCGTGCAGATTCGACCGATTCGGACGATGCTCAACCACCATACCACTGAACTGTTCATCACAGAACTGGAAATCCCAGCCGAGAATCGTATCGGCGAAGAAGGCGCGGGCTTTCGTTACATTCTCACCGGGTGGAACGCGGAACGCATTCTGATCGCTGCCGAGTCCATCGGCGATGCGCGCTGGTTTGTTGACCGTGGAGCCAAGTATGCGCGCGAGCGGGTGGTATTTGGCCGCCCTATCGGCGCCAACCAGGGGATCCAGTTTCCCCTGGCGCATGCATTCGCACGCCTTGAGGCCGCAAACCTCATGCGGTTTTCCGCCGCGTGGCGGTTTGATCGAGGGGAGCCGTGCGGGCCGGAGGCCAACATGGCCAAGCTGCTGGCGGCAGATGCGGCGTGGGAAGCCGCGAACGCCTGCCTCGATACATACGGCGGCTATGGCTTCGCCGCCGAGTACGACGTCGAGCGGAAGTTTCGTGAAACTAGGCTGTACAAGGTGGCACCTGTGAGTGACAACCTGGTGCTGGCTTACCTCGCCCAGCATGTGCTAGGCTTGCCCAGATCCTACTGAGGCGGGTTTTGCCTCACCGGGTCGCTCGACGCCCGGCCTGATGCATACTTCCCTCACGAAGGATGTTGGTCGCCAGTTCGGCGACGACATCCGATCAGAACGCCAGTGCTGGGTCCTGCTCCCTGGCTACTGCGGGGGCCCGGAGCAACGGCGGGTGTCGCGAAGGGGGAACAGCCATGGCACGACGTTCAATGCTACAGGGACGATACTATGAGGATTTCCAAGTCGGCGATACGTACGAGCACCCGTATGGTCGCACGATTACGGACACCGACAACATATGGTTCACGAATCTTACGATGAATACCAATCCGGTTCACATCGACTATGCCTATGCAGCACAGACGGAGTTCGGGCGACCGCTCGTCAACAGTGCGTTCACCCTCGCCCTGGCCACGGGCCTGTCGGTCATCGATATCAGCGAGAACGCGTTCGCCAACCTGGGATGGGATAAGGTCAAGCTCCCCAACCCGCTGTTCGTTGGCGAGACGCTGTACGGTGAGAGCGAGGTACTCGAGAAACGGGAGTCAAGGTCTCGGGCGAATGTAGGCATTGTTCGGTTTCGGACGCGCGGCTACAAGCAGGACGGAACCGTGGTCATTGAGTTCGAGCGTACAGTTATGGTCTACCGGCGGGGCGCTTCTCCCCGGCCGAACCGGCCGCGGCCTCGGGCCAACCCGTAACCATCCCTTCGCGGCGGAAACTCCATGCAGCCCCTCGCTTCAAGTACCCATCTAGGATACACCTCTTATCATTGGCCGAAGGGAAAGAGGTCATGAGAGCCCGCAGGAGATGGGAGGGATCATCATCGAAAGTCCGCCCCGATTGTAGGCCATCCCCCGACACCACCCACGTGGAGGCCAGCCGTGCCTAGGCTGCCAACCGGAACGGTCACCTTCCTTTTCACCGACATCGAGGGTTCCACGCGCCTTCTCCAGCAGGTCGGCGACCAGTACCAGGACGTGCTGGTCGAGTACCGGCAGCTCCTCCGCACCGCTTTGGCAGAGGGGGGCGGGCAGGAGGTTGATACGCAGGGCGATGCCTTCTTCGCGGTGTTCCCTCGCGCCAAGAATGCTGTCTTGGCGGGCGTCGCGGCGCAGCGTGCCATGGCCTTGCACGCGTGGCTCCAGGAAGGGGCAAAGGTGAGTGTACGAATGGGCCTCCACACCGGGGAGCCACTAGCTACCGATACGGGCTACGTCGGCATGGATGTTCACCGCGCCGCCCGCATCTGTGCCGCCGGGCATGGGGGCCAGATTCTCCTCTCTCAGACGACTCGTGACCTGGTGGCAGAGGACTTGCCTAAAGGAGTGAGCTTCCGCGACCTGGGCGAGCATCGGCTCAAAGACCTTACCAGCCCCCAGCGCCTCTTTCAGGTGATTGCCGCCGATTTGCCACCTGAGTTCCCCCCTCTCAAATCCCTCGATGCCCTCCCCCACAACTTGCCCATTCAGTTGACAAGCTTCATCGGACGGGAACGGGAGATCGCCGAGATCAAGCGGCTCATGAACACGTCCCGCCTGCTCACCCTCACCGGCATAGGCGGCTCTGGTAAGACACGGCTCGCCCTCCAAGTCTCGGCCGAGGTCCTGGAGGAATTCAAAGACGGGGTGTGGTTGGTCGAGCTGGCGGCGATGTCCGATCCTACCTTCGTCCCTCAAACGGTTGCGTCCGCTCTTCGCGTGCGAGAACAGGCTGGGCGCCCCGTGCTGACCACGCTCTCGGACTTCCTCCAGCACAAACACGCCCTGCTCCTCCTCGACAACTGCGAGCACGTGGTCGCGGCTAGCGGCCATCTGGCCGAGATGCTACTCCGTACCTGTCCCACCTTGAGGATCCTCGCAACGAGCCGGGAGGTGCTAGGCATCCCGGGCGAGGCCATCTGGCGCGTCCCGTCTCTCTCCTTACCCGACCCACGACGGCCGCCGTCTCTTGAGCATTTGACCCAATACGAGGCCGTGCGGCTGTTCGTCGAGCGGGCCGTCTACAGTCAGCAAGGGTTTGCGGTGACCAATAGCAACGCGCCTGCCGTGGTGCAGGTGTGCCACCAGTTGGACGGTATCCCCCTGGCCATCGAGTTAGCGGCCGCTCGGGTGAAGGTGTTGGCGGTGGACCAGATTGCTGCCCGGCTGGACGACCGGTTCCGGCTTCTCACTGGGGGCAGCCGATCGGTCCTCCCCCGCCATCAGACCCTGCGAGCGGCGATGGACTGGAGTTATGACCTGCTATCTGAAAAGGAACGGATGCTGTTGCGTCAGCTGTCAGTGTTCGCCGCTGGGTGGACATTAAGTGCGGCCGAAGCCGTCTGCTCCGGAGATGGCGTCGAGGCGTCAGAAATCCTTGACCTTCTGACGCAGTTTGTGGACAAATCGCTGGTCGTGGTAGAGACGCAAGGCGGGGAGGCGCGGTACCGACTGCTCGAGACGGTGCGGCAGTATGGCTGGGAGAGGCTGGTGGAGTCGGGAGAGTCTGAACGGCTGCGTCGGCGACACCTTGACTTCTTCCTCAAATTAGCGGAGATTCAGCAAGAACTGACGCGCGACGCCTGGCTCCAACGGATGGAGCCAGAGCACGACAACATACGCGGGGCGCTGGATTGGGTGTTCGGAAGCGGGGACGCGGAAACCATCTTGCGGCTGACCGTAGCCCTCTACACGTTCTGGGACATACGCGGCTATTGGACTGAGGGACGCAAGTGGTTGGAGCTCGCGCTGGTTGCAGCGGGTGGCGCGCCGTCGTCCCTGCGTGCGAAGGCGCTCCATGCCGCAGGAATGCTGGCCTGGTATCAAGCCGACACCGGGCGGACTGTGGTACAGCTCGAAGCAAGCGTGGCCTTGCACCGAGAACTGGGGGACAAAGAGGGAATTGCCCGCTCACTCGACATTCTCGGTGTTGTCGCGTATCGCCAGGCAGACTACGGGCGGGCAGAAGCGCTGCTTGAACAGAGTCTAATGCTGAACCGAGAACTGGGACAAGATGCGCCTCTCACGCTTTACCTCTTGGGGATTGTCGCACGGCTTCGGGGCGACTATGAGCAGGCAGACGCGCGGGGGAGAGCGAGCCTAGCTCTGAATCGAGCATTGGGGCGTAAAGGAGGTACTGCCCTTTCGCTCGACAGCCTGGGGCTGCTAGCCTACTATCGTGGCGATTACAAACAGGCAGAAATACTATGCGAAGAGGGCTTGGCGCTGTTCCGTGAACGGGGCGACAAGTTTGGAACAGCCAGCTCGCTCAACACTTTGGCGCTTCTGGCGTGCGGTCAAGGCGACTACAAGCAGGCAGTTGCGCTCAGCGAGGAAAGCCTTGCTCTGTCGCGGGAAAGCGGCGATAAGGGTGCCATGGCTCGATCTCTGAGTGTCTTAGGAAGGGTAGCTCATTATCAGCGGGAGTACGAGCAGGCGGCGGGGTTACTTCGGGAGAGCCTTGCCATGTTCCGGGAAATGGGGGAGAAGGTAGGCATCATCCGCTGCTTGGGCGCATTAGCGCATGTGGCATGGGCACATGGACTCCCCGAACGAGCAGCGCAGATGTTCGGCGCGGCGGAGGGGCTCCGCGAATCCATTGGCACTCCCTTGCCGCTGCCCGACCAGCTCGAATTTGACCAGAACGTAGCCGCGGTCCGTTCCCGACTGGGCGAGCAAGAGTTTACGGCAGCGTATGCGGAGGGACGAGCGAAGGCACTGGAGCGGGCCATCGAGTACGCTCTTTCTGACTTCTAACCCAAAGGGGTGAGGTCGAGTCCCTCACAGCCCCAGGGTCCGAACCGCCCTCGGTTGTATGGGCAACTCTGCCCTGTCGTCCAGTCACCGGATCGTAAGGATCGGGTGAAGTTCGACGCAATTGGGCGCGACCCCGGCCTGCCCATGAATCTCATCGAAGAGCAGCACGCCAGTGGGCGAAGCCGCAGCGCTGCGGTGGACCGATCTGTACTTGGAAAGCGGGACGTTAGCGGTATGCCGGAGCATTGCGAAGGTCAGCACACGTGCTACTAGGTTGCTGCTAACTTCCATGGATCCAGGCGCCGAAAGTGCGAAACCCCCCCCTGATGAATCTGGAGCCCGCGATCCGACTCGAACTGATGGCCTGCGCATTACGAGTGCGTCTCCCTGCCCCCAATGCCTCATCATCCAAAATTGTCGACCCGCGCGGCGGCTGACCCCGCCACAAACATCACACTATTCCACAGACTTCTCAACCCTTCCGCCACGTTCAAGACGACGTTGCAGGTCACGATAGAAATTCTCGTGTTGGCCCACCGCAACGAAGTAGACACTATCCCGCTTGTCGTCGATTAGGTAGGCGACGAGCCATTGGTTGTTCTGAGCCTTGAACTTCTCCACCCAGATGTGACGGAGGGCACCGCGCTTTCGATCACCTCGATGTGGGTCCTGGAGGATCTGTGCCTGCACTTCATCGAGCCGGTGAATGAGAGCCCGTGCGAGGCGTTTGCGATCTCTGTTGTAGCTCGGGGCGGCAAGTCCCGTGTAAGGCACCTATTGCCGTCCCCATTCGACGGGTTCGGAAAACCCCGCTTCAATCTCAGCTGCACCTTCCAGGATCTTCTCGATGAACTGGAATGGTAGATCAGGATTGTCTTCGGCGATCATGGCCAACTCGATGTATCGGCGTGCCTGCTCGCTAAGCGGTCGGTGCTGCCCCTTGGCTCGTGCTGCAAGCTTGCGCTTCAATCGCTCGTCCACGCGCAGATTCAAAGCCACCATGAAACATTTCCCCCTTCAGGTTTCCTTGCTTCGAGACTATCAAAATGTAACACACTGTAATACGCCCGTCAAGAGGCTCGCTCGATATCTTCTCGACTTTACTAGCGGAGCAGAGGCGGATTCGAGAGAGACACCAATTCCTGTGTCAGATCCTGGAGCCGACGATCGGACTCGAACCGATGACCTGCGCATGACGAGTTCAAATTAGACCTGCTCCCTCGTCTTTCGCCCTCATATGTCCTCCATTGTTCGCGGGTTTTGCGAGATCGTGGAGGTCCGTTTCCCCGGCGTGACCCTCCGCAACCTGGCGCGGAGTAGCATAGTAGTAGCACACGACAATCCGCGAACGGTTCGGGAACAAGTCGGCGACTGCAGGGGGGGCACATCGGTACAAGCGGCGGCTGCTCGGTGGGGGGATCACCGGGAGGGATCATGGCCGGTGGTGTGGAGTGGCACTGCATCGGTAGTCACAACGTGGAACAGGTTCGTGTGTCTTGAGCGAGAAGAGTACCTTCGGTTCCTTTAGCCCCTGATTCCAGTATCTGTATTCGAACTATCATGGCCATCTCACAGTACCGCGGCGCTCGAATCAAACGCATTGAGGATCCCCGGTTGTTGATGGGGCGGGGCAGTTTTGTTGACGATCTTACCCCGCCGGGGCTGTGGCACGTTGTCATCGTGCGCAGCCCTCACGCACACGCCCGGATCCGGCACATCCGCAGCGGGAGCAAGGCCGAGGTTGTGACCGCACACGATCTCGGCAAGCCGGTGTGGGTGCCGGGACAAGCCTTCGGCGGCAAGTTCGCTCAGCATCCCGCCCTGGCGACTGACCGGGTATGTTACGTGGGCCAGCCGGTAGCCGCCGTGCTGGCAAGAACATTGGCTGGGGCCGTCGATGCCGCGTCCAAAGTAGAGATTGCGTACGACCCGCTGCCACCAATTATTGACGCTGAACACGCACTGCACCGCGATTCCCCCGTGCTCCATCCGAAGCTGAAGACGAATGTGGTCTATCGGACGACCTGGACACGTGGGGGGGGCGTCCAGGCGTTCCGAGACGCCCCGGTGCGCATTGAGCAACGGATCGCCCACCAGCGCGTGGCGGCAATCACCTTGGAAGGGCGGGCCGTGCTCGCCACACCACCGCAACGAGGTGAGCGGACCCTGACGGTGTGGTCGTCCACCCAGATGCCTCACGGGCTGCGGGATGAGCTGGTGGGATGGGTGCCGCGAGGCATGACAGTGCGCGCAGTTGCGCCGGATGTGGGCGGCGGATTCGGCGCGAAAGGCGCCATCTATCCCGAAGAGCTTCTCGTCCCGTTGCTCGCGCTGCGATTCGACCGACCACTGAAATGGGTGGAGAGCCGACGGGAGCACATGCAGACGCTCTGCCACGGTCGCGGTCAGTTTGCGCACGTCAGCCTAGCCGCGACCCGGGCAGGGCGGGTTCTGGGAGTCCGCTTGCGGATTGTGGCAGATGTCGGCGCCTACGTGATGGCGACCACCGCGTTCGTGCCGACGCTGACACTGGAAATGGCAACCGGGCCATACGATGTCCGTGCGGTCGACGTGGAACTGGTGGAAGTCTATACGAACAAGGTCCCCGCTGGGGCGTACCGTGGCGCAGGCCGGCCGGAAGCCACATTCTACCTCGAACGGGCGATGGACATCCTAGCTGCCGACGTAGGAGTCGATCCCGCAGAAATCCGTCGGCGCAATTTCATCCCGGCAGATCGATTTCCCTATCGCGCCCCGTCGGGTGCGTCCTACGATAGCGGCAACTACCCGCGGGCGCTCGACCGGGCGCTCGAAGCGTCTGCGTACACGCGCTGGCGGCAGCAACAGGCAGCGGCGCGTGAGCAAGGCCGCTACCTCGGCATAGGGCTCTCCAGCTACGTCGAAACCTGCACCTATGGCAGCGACACATCTCGGGTCGTGCTGAATCCGACGGGGACAGCAACCGTATACAGCGGGACCTCGCCGCATGGGCAAGGCGGCGCCACGGGATTCGCGCAGATCGTCGCAGACGTGCTGGGAATCGACGTCACGCAGGTGACGGTGATCCATGGGGATACGGCGGTGATCCCAGAAGGCGAAGGCACCGCGGGCAGCCGGACCCTTGTGGTCGGAGGGTCGTCCGTGTATCGCGCCTCACAGGTGGTGCGGCAGAAACTACTAAAGCGCGCCGCCAGAAAGCTTGAGGCCGCACTGGAGGATCTAGTGCTGGCCGAGGGGCGTATCCATGTCGCGGGGACGCCAACGCGCGGCGTGGCGCTCGCGGACCTGGTGGGCAGCAGGCCACTGTCGGGCGCTGGGCGGTACTCAGTTCGGGGTGCCACGTTTCCCTTCGGTACACACGTCACCATTGTCGAAGCAGATCCCGAGACCGGCGAGGTCCGCCTGCTGCAGCATGTGGCCGTGGACGATTGTGGCGTTGTGATCAACCCGCTACTAGTTGAGGGGCAAATCCACGGCGGCGTAGCGCAGGCAGTCGGGCAGGCGCTCTACGAGGAGGTGTTCTACGATGCATCGGGACAGCTGGTCACCGGTTCACTTGCCGATTACGCTATCCCGCGGGCCCAAATGATGCCACCTCTCACCCTCCTGCGGACTGAGACTCCGTCCCCACGAAATCCGCTGGGCGCCAAGGGCGTAGGTGAAGCGGGTACGATCGGTGCCATGCCAGCCATCGTCAACGCCGTGATCGATGCCCTGGCCCCATTGGGCGTGCGCCATCTGGACATGCCACTTATCCCACAGAAAATTTGGGCCGCAGTCCGTCAGCATAGAACCGGCTAGAGTGGAGTAATCGGCCTTGAGTTCTTTGATGATCAGCTTGACAGCGGCTCGATCGTCCCAGAATCGGTAGACAACGAGATGCGACTGCGGAAGTTGGTGAGACTGACAGGCCTGGATATCTACTCACCTCGCGCCTGATGGACATACTGGACGGTGCCGAATAATCCGATGACCAGCCCAGCCACCGAGGTCGCGTAGGCTATCAGGATGAGCAGGTAGCTGGGCGCAATCAATTTGATGACCGTGAGCAGAAGAACAAGCCAGCTCCCCAGCAGTAGCCCAAATCCGATGACCATCAGTCTGAGAGGGACGATCTGAGTCAGCATGGTTATGCCTGTGGCGGCACTTTCGAGATCACCTGCCTGGATTCGTCGTACAGCCAGCAGGCCACGTGATGTCCGGGAGCGGGCTCGAAATTTGGCGGGAATTCGATCTCGCAGAGTCCCGCCATGAATGCGGGGCACCGTGGGTGGAACCGACAGCCGGAAGGAGGGTGGAGCAAGCTTGGCGCCTCACCGCGGGGAACTTCTCTGAACCGCGTCGCGTTTCCAGGATCTGGATCTGGAATCGCCGCGAGCAGCGCTTGAGTGTAGGGATGCCGCGGATTCCGCAGCAGATCCCTCGTAGCGGCCTGCTCGATGATCATCCCTCCGTACATCACAAAGACCCGTTCGCAGAAGTATCGCACGGTGGAGAGGTCGTGCGTGATGTAGATCACGCTCAGGCCATGCTTGGCCTGCAACCCCTGCAGCAGTTGCAGAATCTCGATACGAACGGAGGCATCGAGCATGGAGACCGGCTCGTCGGCGACGATCAGCTGCGGCTTCAGGATCATCGCCCGAGCCACGACGAGACGCTGCTGCTGCCCACCGCTGAGCATGTGGGGGAACCGCGGCAGGAAGTCATCCACCGGGGTCAGCTTCCCCTCCTCCAGCACTCCACGGATCCGCTGCTCTCGCACCTCGTTGCTTGCCATTCCGCTGATCACTAACGGCTCTTCAAGGATCCGCCGGACATTCATAAACGGCGCCACGGCGCCGTAGGGATCCTGCTGCACATAACCGACGCGGGAGCGGTACCATCGAAGATCCTCCTGACTGTGCACCGCTCTGCCGTCAAAAACAATCGCTCCCCTGGTCGGCAGGTGAAGACCCAAGATGGTCTTGGCGAGCGTGCTCTTGCCAGATCCGCTCTCCCCTACGATCGCCAACGCCTCGCCTCGGCGAAGCTCGAAGCTCACTCCATCGACCGCCCGCACGAACCCCACCCGAACGAACCCCCAGCGGCGGAGTTCGAACCAGGTGTGAAGATCATGGACCGAGAGGAGGACGTTGTCCGGCATCGTGGTTCAGGCGTATAGCCAACACCTGACTTGTCGCTGGTCTACCTGGAGCAACGGTGGCTCTTCGGAGCACTTGTGAAACCGCGCGGGACACCGATCGGCAAACCGACAGCCTTTTGGCGGGTCGATCAGGCTTGGAGGCTGCCCAGGGATGGAATCCAGGCGTTTTTCCTCCCGCAGGGAGGGAACGCTCATCATCAGGGCTCGTGAGTAGGGATGGAGGGGCTCGCGGTAAAATTGGCCGGCGCGGCTGATCTCCACCAGCTGGCCAGCATACATGACGGCCGCGTCGTCGGCGAGCTCACTACTGGTGGCGATGTCGTGCGTGATCAATAGAAAACTCGTTTGGGTCTCGCGTTTGATCGCCTTCAGCACGTTCATGATATTGGCCTGAGTCAGCACATCCAGCGCTGATGTCGGCTCGTCGAGGATGACAACGTCTGGCAGGGTGATCAAGGCCATCGCCAGGGCCAAGCGCTGGCGCATGCCTCCGCTTAGTTCGAAGGGATAGCGCTCCAGAAAATCTGCAGGCACGCCAACACGACGGATGGCCTCCTCAGCCCGTAGGCGGGCCGCGGCCACGGACTCCACCCGTCGATGCGCCAACAGTGGCTCCGCCACCTGGTCTCCAATGCGGATCACCGGATTCAGCGCGTTCATGGCCCCTTGCGGCACCCAGGCCAGCCGGGTCCACCGCACGTCGCGGCGGAACTGCTCTTCGGGAAGAGTCATCACATCAAGGCCATTCAGTCGAACGCTGCCGCTGTAGGTATGCACGTTTCGCGGGAGGAGGCGGAGGATGGCCCGGGCCAGCGAACTCTTCCCACAACCACTCTCCCCCACGACCACTAAGGTGTGCCCCTTCTCCAGCGCAAAGCTCACGCCGTCCACCGCCTGGACGGGCCCTTTCCGCGTGCGGAAGTACAGGCGTAGATTCTCAGTAGAGAACGACCCGTTGTGGCTCATCAGACCTCGCGGAGCCGTGGATTGACAATCCGGTCCAGGGCGAACCCGAGCATCGTGAACCCGAGTCCGCTGAGCATCAACAGCACCGCCGGCTCCAGCACCCAGTAGTAGTATCCGACAAACAGCGCTCCCGATCGGTACGCGTCGTCCAGCACCTTCCCCCACGTCGGGACGGCCGGATCCCCCAGACCTAGGATGGCCAGGGTCGCCTCGAGGAACACAAACGCAGGAATCGCCGTGACGAACGAGGGGATCAGAACGGGGACTGCTCGCGGCAACATATAGTGCAGGACCACGCGCAGGTTGCTTGCGCCATAGGCCCGGGCCGCCTCGATGTACGGTGCCTCCTTGATCTGGAGGAAGAGGGCACGGTTGGTTTTGATGCCCCCGAACACTCCCAGGATGATGACGAGGCCGAGGATGACCCAAATGCTTCGCGAGTAGAGTGTCCCGATCATGATCAGGATTGGCAGGCCGGGAAGGATCAAGTTCACTTCGGTGATGCGTTGGATCACGCCGTCGATCCACCGGCCATACCAGACTCCGATGGCCGCAATGATCAGGGTGCTGACGGTGGTTCCGACGGCCGCGAGCAGCCCGAACGCCATGGCAATGGGGGTGCCCCACAGCAAGGCGAGCATCAGATCCCGGCGCTGGTGGTCGGTGCCCGCGAGCCCGTGGACTTGCCCGTAGACGATGAGCCGGGCTTCCAGACGCGACGTCTCCTCGAAGAGAAACCCGGTGATCACCAGTTCATGTTTCCCTCGGAAGGCCTGGGCCGGAGCGTTAGGGTCGGCGAACAAGACGACCTCGGGACGACCCCCGAGCTGCCCTTGCAACTGCTGGTCGCTGGAGATCCGGTAGCTATCCTTGGACTGTACCGTGAGATCCGCAAGCTGGATGGTGCCCCCATCAGGACGCCGCCACGCGAGCGTCACATGTGGCGCTCGGTCTGTGTAGACGGCGTCGAAGAAAACAGCCAGTTCTTGAGGAAACCTTCGGTATGGGAATTCGAATGGGAGCGAGATCGCAAACCGCCGCACGCCCCCACTCACGACCTCCTCATGGTGAGGCGTGCCCAGGCTGCTGACCACGATCGTAGGGGGCAGATCGCCCCCATGGAGGAGATTTACCCAGACCGGCCGGGCATTCCGCGGACTATCCTGCCATAACTGCTCTCCGCCACCCCAAAGCCTGATCGCTTCCCCGTATGGGATGGCGATGACCGTGTACAGCGACATCGCTACGAGGAGGCCAATGATGGCGAGCCCGGCCAGGGCAGACGGATAGCGGCGGAACTCTTGCAGCGTTCTGCTCATCTGCGCCCCTCAAGACCGACCTTGACCCTGGGGTCGACCAACGCATAGAGGATGTCCAACACGAACACGGTGATCGCGAGCAGGTACGCGTAAATGATTGTGGCCCCTACGATGACTGGCGTGTCGAAGAGCCCAATGGCCTGATACAGCTGGCGCCCCAGGCCCGGCCAGTTGAAGACGGTCTCTAGCACGATGGCCCCCGTCCAGGCACCGATCAGCCCGAGGGCAAAGCTCGTGATGATCGTGGGGAGCGTCGGTCTCAAAATGTAACGCCGCTCGATGGTCCCTGACGTGAGTCCTTTGGCCTTGGCGACCTCGACATAGTCCTCGGTGGAGAAGATGAGGAAGAACGTCCGCCAAGAATAGATTGCGATGAATATCGAGCTCAGGACGATCGCACTCATCGGCAAGATCATGTGTTGGAGGACACTCAGCGCGTACGCGGCTGGCTGCTCGGGGGGCGGGGCCACCACCATGCCCCCAAACGGTAGGAGACGCCAGAGCGAAGCAAAGATCAAGATCAAGAAGATGCCATAGAACCACGCGGGGGCGGCCGATGTCGGCGCGAGAGCAATTACAAGCCGGTCTAGTGCGCTCCCGTACCGCCTCGACAACGAGAGGGCCAGGAGGACGGAGACGGCGAACAGTAGCAGCTCCGAGCTCACAAACAACAAGAGCGTGGCCGGCAATCGATCCAGGATGATGTTGCGGACGAGCCGCGAGCCGGTGTCACTACTCGTCCGTTCGGCGAAGCCGAGTCGCAGGACCAGCGAATCCTTTAGATAGATCACACTGCGAGCGAAAAAGGGCCGGTTCAGTCCCAACCGTTCCTCATCGAGTCGCACGATCTCCTCGATGCGCTTCGCGCGTTCATCCGTTGGGAGCCTCAACAGCTTCGGGTCACCCAAAACGCGGAACACCGCCCCTTCACGGATTTCAGCCCGCTTGATCACATCCACGTAGCCACCCATGTTGGCGACAAGAATCGTCAAATACACTCCGACGACGACCGTGAAGAAGAGGGCGACGAGACGGGTGGCAGAGTAGCTCACAACGCGGATAACTGTATCGGGGACGGCGCGGGACTTCCTAGCCACCAACGGCAACGCTTCGCTCATGCGCGATTGATCCGACGGGAGTGGCGTAGACGTATGACCCTTTCCTCCACCATCTATCTGGGGAGGGTGGTGAAGCTGACCGTCGCAAAGCTGGGGATGCTCACGGCCCGGGAGACAACGATCACCTCGAGCCTGCTGGACCCCGTGCCCAGACGTTTGGTGACCGCAGGCGAGAGCACAATCTTCCAGCGTTCTCCAGCTCGCTGGGCTGCGGCACTAGAAATGAGGTCGCGCTTGGCGTCAAAGAGAAGGAACTTGACTTCCTCGATGTCCTGGGCGGGATACGGTTGGCCCTTGAATGTGATGCTGATGTCAAAGGTGGCCTCCTCGCCCGTCCGCACCGTGGACGGACCGCTTACCGCGACCGCGGCGATCCTCGGCTCGTCGAACCGCACCCACTTGGTGGAGGGATCCGGGAACCGGTTGAACCTGCCAAGCTCCACGACCTTCTCCACTGGAGAGACCCGTTGCAGTAGGAACGGGCCCATCCCGACCCAGAAATGACTGTGTCCTTGGCGCCACTGGGTCAGGGAGGTCCAGCGGGTCCTGGCCTCGTTGGCACTAATGTATTTGTTGAGGGTGGGCGCATAGGGGATGAAGTTCTCTCCCCTGGCGGCGGCCAGATGCCGGTCCAGGATGGCTAATGTGGGACCGGCCACATAGTTCAACTGCTCAACTTTCTTTTTTGTGGCCTTGTCCGCAGTGAAGGCCGCCTCTCCTGATGCCTCTGCTCGCATCCCAAGGGCGACGGTGTGCCAGGGGCCCGGCCCGAAGCCGTAGAGCGGCCAATACGCCCCCGCTGCGCCGGCGGCGATCGCCTCCGCATCCATTGTAAAGGCGTCACTGTAGAGTTCGACCACCAGCGGATTCTCCGAGACGATCCGGAAGCCTCGGAAGGTCTGCACAAACGATTCGAACGCGGGAACGACCGACTCATCAAAGACGGCGCTCGTGGGCATTGCCCGGTCGAAGGTCAAAATCCACCCCAGCATGATGTCGCCCATGGACAGCGCGGTCCCGTCGTGCCACTGCACCTTCTGGAAGAGGTCTCGGTCAAAGTGGACGACGGCCTTCGTTCGTGTCGTGAGGCCCTTCGGGTACTTCTCGTTGACCGTGACAAAGCGCTGGGCTTTGGGGTCCCAGGAGATGATCGCGTCGCCGGGAACTCGGATCGCGGGGACGAATTGCAGCGACACCCAATCTAAGGTCTTGCTGACCGGCAGCCCCTGCTTGACGACCACCTCAGCCCGCTCGACTCGCTGGGGTAAATCCAGGCCGGTGAACGGATCACTGATCGTCGCATAGTCCTCCGTGGCGCGATAGAGGGTGGTGTCAAAGATCCAGTTCGACCCGCCGACAGGGTTCCACGGCTCAGGCAACATGCTCGGGACGCCAATTCGAACCGTGCCCCCACTGCGGCCTTCATAGCGGATCGTATACGGCCACAGCACTGAACCGGAGATTCCGCCAGCCAGGTCCGCGACCACTTTCACCTCAGCGCGCCGCGGCGAGACCGACTGCTCCTCGACCAGCCAGATTCGGACCGAGTCCTGCATCGCGAGTTCCAACCCTCGAGCGAGGAGCCGGTTGCGCTCGGCCATGGTGGCGAAATCGCTCCGCGCGAGCCGGTCGGCGACTCGGTCGAACTCAGGAGAAGGTTTGTAGGCCTGCCAGAGGGCGCTTTGCAGGCCACGCCGCGTGTAGAAGAAATCGAACTGCCCGCTCTCGTCTCGACTGATCGCGGTGCTGACCCACCCACCGGTATACATATGCCACTGCCCCTTGGCTGGATCAGCGCTCATCCACAATGGGCTGAGGTCTGCGGCGCTCCCCAACCGCCGTTCCACGGAAAACCCTTGTTTTTCGAGGAGGCTAGCGACATACTCGCCGATGGCCCGTCGCGCGTCCTCGGTGCGGATGAGGAACGTAAGGTTCACCGGCTGGCCATGGAATCGCCACTTGCCGTCGACCAGGGTCGCTCCGAGCTTCCGCATCTCTTCACTAATGACCGACCTGGCACGATCAGGGTTGGTCGCGTAGCGAATCTCAAGCCTGCGGGCGACATCGGCCAGCCGCGCAAAATCGGGAAAGCTGGAGTCGAGGGGCAGGTAGCGCGGCCGCCCTAATCCGCGCATGATTTCTTCCGCGATGAACTTGCGGTCGATCAACCAGTTCATGGCTTCGCGAATCTTCGGGGAGGCGAAGGGGTTCAACCGGTTGGTCCCGCGAAAGACCGGGCCAGCGGGATTGAAGGTCAGCTCTCGGTTCAGCCCGAAGGACCCCGCGGCGGTGAGACTCGGGGTACGCGCAATGCGGTCGCGTAGATCGGGATTGGAAGTGGCGGAGAACCAGGCTTGGATGTCGTTGGCCTCTAGCCGGCTGATCGCCGCCGCGTCGTTGGGTTCCTGAACCGCCAGGACAACGTCCACCCATGCGCCGATCCGGCCTTGGGCGCTCCCGATGCCGGGAATGACGAGGGAGAATCCCGCGATGACACAGACCAGCGCGGTGAGGCGCCCCTCTCGCAGCCTTCCATGTTTCATATCTGTCCCTCCATGAGGCAAACTCCAAACGCTGGGGACAATTTCGCGCATTGAATCAAGGGCTTCCTCCCGGCTCAGGAACATTCATCTCTGAAACGTGTGTCGCGTCCCGGTGCCAAGCCAGTCTCACGAGTCGATCGGACGGCTCCGCAGTCATCACCCTATCTTCCGACAGTGATGCCCACGCTGGGCCAAGTGTTCGTCCAAATAGACGTTAGGTTCCTGCCCCTGTCCAGGGGCAACTGCACGTGCCCGGACGCTTTGAGCCTGCAACGCTTTGACGTACGATTCATGTGAGGCATCTGATTCCGCTTCGTGCTAGGATACACAGGAGTCCAAGAAACTGTGCTGATCTAGGAGAGAATGCCATGTGTCGCAACATCAAGACCTTGTTCAACTTCAGCCCTCCCGCAACCGACGAGGAAGTCCAGGCAGCTGCTCTCCAATTCGTGAGAAAGCTCTCGGGCTTCAACAAACCTTCTCTGGCTAACACGGTCACGTTTAACGCCGCCGTCGAGGAGGTCGCTGGGGTGGCCCGGAATCTTCTAGATTCCTTGGTGACCGAAGCAAAGACGCGCGACCGCCAGGTCGAAGCCGCGCGGGCTCGCGCCCGAACGGCGGCAAGATTCGGGGCGGCCTGAGCTCCTGAGGGTCAACGGTTCAGGGCTCAGGCTTTTGAAAGGCTATCCTCAGTGCCGCCGTCGTAGACGACGCCTCCCTTGTCCGACTAGACCCCCTCTTTCACCCTCCTCGCAATAGCGAGTAGGGTGCATCTGGCCCTGGCCCACCGGCCATGTAGCGGACAAAATGGCAGCATCATGCGCCGGGAAAGGGGTGCCGCAGCGGCGAATAGGGATAACCATATGCCCTTCCAGGGATTGCGCGTCATCGATTTTCACCTTCATTTCCCCACCACCAAACCCATGATGGGAGCAAGCTACGGAGATCGGAGAGAGCATCCCCGTGGCGCTAAATATGCCGACGTGGTCCGCAAGTGGGCGAAGGATTCCAATGATCAGTGGCGGCTGGCATGGGATTTCCCCCGGCAGGAGACTGAACCACGGAGCGATGAGGAGCAAGCCGACCGCTGGGCCCGCGAAGTAGATCACCATGGGTTGGACCGAATCGTCTTCGTCACGGGTGGGGGGAACGACAATCTCGCGGCGATCGTGGTGCGTCAGCCCGAGAAGTTTATTGGGTTTGCCCACCACAATCCGTTCGGTCAAGACGCTGCGGCCGAGTTAGAACGTGCCGTCACCCGCTTGGGGTTCAAAGGGTACAAAGTCATCGCGCCTGTGCTAGAGAAACCGATTGACGACAAGTCCGCCTGGCCAGTCTGGGAAGTCGCCGAAAAGCATGCGATTCCAGTGCTGATCCACTTTGGGATCTTGGGGGCAGGCGGCGGGATCGCCTGGCACGAGAACATCAATCCCTTGCGCTTGCACGATGTGGCCCGCGCGTTTCCCACGGTCAACTTCGTCGTTCCACACTTTGGCTGCGGGTATCTTCGCGAAACACTCCACCTGTGCTGGAGTTGTGCCAATGTGCATGTCGATACGTCCGGGTCGAACCAGTGGGTTCGATGGATGCCAGAAGAGTTAACGACAAAGATTCTATTCCGAAAGTACCTTGAAACAATCGGCCCGGGGCGGATTCTCTTTGCGACTGACTCCAGTTGGTTCCCGCGCGGCTTTGCCATCCGATACTTGCAGGACCAAGTGCGCGACTGCCGGGAATTAGGTCTGGGTGACGACGTCCTCCAAGCAATTTTTGGTGGCAACGCGGCTCGCTTGCTCAACTGTGAGGCGCGGCAATAAGATGGCACATCGTTCAAAAGGGGGTGGTCACTCCTCACGGGTCGTGACAGAGAAGAATTTGTTTCTTGCTACCAGGAAAGAGCCCGTGGTCCGGCAGCAAAGATTCGAGGCTACCGTTGCAATCTGACGGTACCCTCCGGGGCTTAACAAGGAGGACCCAATGAAACGACTGCGCACGATGTTCCTTGCGGTGTTTGCGATCGTCGCGCTGATCGGAGCCTCAAGCGCATCAACGATGGCTCAGGTCGGTGGCAAGGTTGAGATCGAATACTGGCAGTACTTCTTCGAATCCAAAAAGAACCTGGTGGACAGCCTGATCACCGCGTTCGAAAAGGAAAATCCCAACATCAAAGTTGTTCATACCACGTTTCCGTATGACCAGTACAACGAAAAAGTCGCCGCGAGCATCCCCGCCGGCCGTGGTCCTGACGTCATCAACCTCTACTACGGCTGGCTTCCAAAGTATGTGGACTCGGGCTATCTGATTCCATTGCCGGAGAGCGATTTTCCCCTTGCCACGATCGAGAAGGACTTCATCCCCATGGTGCAAGCCGCGAAGTTCGACGGCAAGTATTGGGCGTTGCCCACCGCCGTTCGCTCGCTAGCGATCTTCTACAACATTGACCTGTGGAAGGCGGCAGGTCTGGATCCCACGCGGCCTCCGAAGACGTTGGACGACCTCGTCCAAGCCGCCAAGAAGCTCACCAAGCGCGACGCGGCGGGGAAAATGACCGTCGCCGGGTGGCGCATTGAGATGGGGAACCAGGATCACCACTTCTTCAGGGAAATCCTCATCCGCGAATTTGGCGGCACGCCCCAAAGCGGTGATCACAAGAAGATTTTGTGGACGTCAACGCGAGCGGGGTACGACGCGTGGCAGTTCCTGGTGGACCTGACCACGAAACACAAAGTGAGCGAACCCACCATTGGGCAGGATGCTCCCACGGCATGGCTGGCCCAGCAAGCCGCGATGATGATCAGCGGATCGTTCTACCTGGGCACGGCGCGCAGCAAGGCCAATTTCGCCTGGGGCGTCTTCCCGATCCCCGCAGGACCTATGGGCCAAGCCAACTTCGGCTCCTTCTGGACCCACGGCATTAGCAGCAAAGCTGCCAAGGATCCCGCCAAACTGGCGGCGGCCGTGAAATTCCTCAAGTTCTTGACCAGTGCCGACACGATGAAAAAGTGGACACCAGCGATCGGCGAACTTCCTGCCCGTGCTGACCTGCTGCGCGATTCACTCTTCACCCGGGACGGGTCGTTGGCGCCCTTCATTAACTCGCTCCCCGTCGCCATTGCCACCTATTTCGTGGACGAATCCGCCGACCGTGATGCACTCATTGCGGCCTACGACAAAGTCATCCTGAAGAACGACGACCCGAAGAAAGCACTCGACGAGGCTGTGGTACAGGTGCAAAAGATCTTTGATCAGTACTGGGCGCAGAAGAGGTAGTCTCCCGACACCGCATAGAGGGGGCGCCTGCCCATCTCCGATCAGGCGTCCCCTCTCATTCCCTATGGGTTCATCAGGAAGGACATGGCGCTAGCAGACTCTGGACGATCCGGCCTTCGCCTAGAGCAGCGTAAGCAGCTCTGGGCCTACATCTTCCTTGTGGTTCCGGTCGCGTTCTTTCTCACGGTGCGCGTCGCGCCGGCGATCTTTGCGATGGCTGTCAGCCTCCATCGGTGGGATATTCTCTCGGCCAATGAACCCTGGGTCGGCATCGCCAACTACCAGGCTCTCTTTGCCGATCCGGTCTTCTGGACGTCGCTGACAAACACGCTGACTTATGTGCTCGTTAGCGTCCCCCTGCAATTGATCCTGGGACTGGGGATTGCGCTCCTCTTGCAAGCCACCCCGGGATTCAGGGGCTTCTTTCGAGCACTCTACTTCGTCCCATTCGTCACGTCCACCGTGGCGATTAGCTGGGTCTGGCGATTGATCTACCAACCGGACATCGGACCGCTCAATCACATGCTCGGTCTTCTCGGCTTACCGGATCAGAAATTCCTCACCAGCCCAGATCAGGCGCTGCTCTCAATCACCGCCGTCATCATCTGGCAAAGTCTCGGGTTCTTCGTCGTCATATTCCTCGCCGGCCTGGAAAGTATTGCGATTGATTTCTATGATGCGGCGAAAGTGGATGGGGCGAGCGGGTGGACCCTATTCCGCCGGATCACCATCCCATTGCTCAATCCGACGTTAGTGTTCTTGACGGTGATTGGCACGATCAACGCAATCCAGGTCTTCACGCAAGTCATCAACATGAGCTACCAAGGGTTGGGCGGTCCGCTTGATTCGACCAAATCCTTGGTCTTGTTCATCTACCGGCAGGCATTCAAGAGTTTCAAGATGGGGTATGCGTCTGCGGCAACCGTGGTACTGTTCGCCATCGTCTTGGCGGTCGCCCTGATCCAATTGAAGATCACATCGCGACAGATCGAGTACTGAACGGGGAGACCTATGGTTGAACATCGGGCACAGATGACCGATTTCGCGCTCCCGCGGCCACCTCGTGCCCAGACGGTCAAGAACCTGCTTCTCTATCTCGCGGTTGGGGGAGGCGGCATCATCATGCTGCTGCCATTTATATGGATGCTGGCGACTTCCCTCAAGCCCGCCGCGGAAGTCGTGCTAGCCAGCGTTCTTCCGCGAGCTCCCACATTAGCCAATTATGCGCAGGTCTTGCATGGCGTGCCCTTTCTTCGGTGGTATTGGAACAGTCTCGTCGTCGCAACCCTGGTAACCATCAGCGTGGCGTTCTTTGATTCCCTCGTGGGCTTCACGTTAGCCAAGTACCGATTTCCCGGTCGAACCGTGATCTTTATCTTCATCTTGAGCACGCTCATGGTTCCCACTGAAATGCTAGTGATCCCATGGTTCATGCTCTCGAGCAAGTTACAGTGGGTCGATACGTATTGGGGGATCATGTTCCCCGGGGTCATGACGGCGTTTGGCGCGTTTTTGATGAAACAATTCATGGAGGGCGTTCCCTCTGAGTTGTTGGACGCGGGCCGCATCGATGGCCTCTCCGAGTTTGGCCTGTTTCGGCGGATTGCCTTGCCCTTGGTCAAACCTGCGCTCGCGGCGCTCTGCATCTTCACGTTCTTGGCGAACTGGAATGCATTTCTCTGGCCGGTCATCATCACCGAGAGGATGAGCATGCGCACCCTCCCGGTGGGGTTGGCCTTTTTCTCTGGGGAAGCCGGCTCAGCGTGGGAACTGATCATGGCCGGCGCCGCCATGGCCACCATCCCGGTCATCGTTGTCTTTGCGATCTTTCAGCGGCAGATTATTCGAGGGATTGCCCTCACCGGGCTGAAGGGGTAAGCGAACTCAGGGGCTGGGTTGATCTAATGTCCACGAAGTCATCGTTCCCCCATCCAGTGTATGCTCAACGGGTCTTACGGCCTAATTTCGAGCAGGCCAAAACTCACCTTGTTCCGGCGATGTTGGCGATCAGCCGAGCCCATGCATTGATGTTGATCCGTCAGGGGATCGTCTCGCGAGAGGTCGGAATTCGTCTCTTAAAGGGCCTTGCGGCGGCGGAGAAGGAGAACTGGGCTGCGCTGACCTACGACGGTCGTACGGAAGATTTGTTTTTCTCCATGCAACAAATGCTCGGCCAACATGCGGGAGAAGAGGCAGCCGGGAATCTTCACATCGCGCGGAGTCGGAACGACTTGAATGTAGCCATGTGCCGTTGGGTCGTGCGCGACGGATTACTCCAAGTTCTCGACAAGTGTACCGCGCTGCGCCGTCGGGTGCTCACTTTAGCGCGAACACACCTGAACACCATTATGCCTGCCTACACGCACGCCCAGCCCGCTCAACCGACGACGTTAGCTCATTACATGAGCGCGGTGGCGGCCTTTCTTGAACGGGATACTGCCCGCTTCCACACCGCCTACGATCGGGTCAACCTCTCCCCTTTGGGCGCTGCGGCGCTCACCACGACGGGCTTTCCCATTGATCGCACGTACGCAGGAGAGTTGCTGGGATTCGATGGTCCTATTGAAAACAGTTACGATGCCGTTGGGGGGGGAGACTATCAGGCCGAGGTCGCGGTCACCGTGGAAGTAGCCGCAGCCAGCCTCTCACGGTTTATCACTGACCTCGTCTTTTGGGCGACGAAAGAAGCCGCGGCCTTACGCATTGGGGATGAATTTCTGCAAGTGTCCTCAATCATGCCTCAGAAACGGAACCCGGTGGTCCTGGAGCACATCCGCACGCAGCTAGGGTATCTCTATGCGGATGCCTCTGGTGTCCTCACCATGCAACACAATACGCCGCTTGGCGATGTGAACGATATCGACGATCCCATCTTCCGACCGCTTTTTCGTCTGCTGGACTACGCCACCGGAATTTACGAACTTCTCGATGCCGTTCTGGCAACCGCAGTCTGGAACGTCGCCCACCTCGCTGATCGAGCCACAAAGGAATTTATCACCGCCACTGAACTGGCGGACACGCTGGTCCGCGAGGCGGGGCTCAGCTTCAATCAGGCGCATCAACTGGTCAGCCATCTCGTCCAGGAAGCCTTGAAAGCGGGAGTCCGGGAGATTAGAGCGGCCCACCTTGACGCTGCAGCAAAGGCCGTCCTCCACAAACCCTTAACCCTCTCTGACAGCCTCATCCAGGACGCGCTCAACCCCGCTCACTTCATTGCGGTACGCACAATTCCGGGTGGTCCAGCAGCAGGAACGATGGCGACATTATTGGATCGGCAGATAGCGAGGGTTACCCAGGATGAGCTGTGGCACCAGGATCGGAGAAAGCGTCTGACCTTAGCCCAAGACCGATTGAACCAGGAAATTCAACTCCTCGTGGGATAGGCAAAGGGTTGGTCTTCGCTCCTCCCAAGTCTCTCCCAAAGCGGGAGCAGATGTTCACATCTCCTCGAAACTAACTCATATCGTTGATCTTTACGCACATTTCTAACCTCGTGCTACTTTCGCGGATCAACCTGACGCAGGTTTCGCGAATAGGCCGGACACTATGACTTCCTCTTAAACTTGATCCAAACGAAGCCCTCGTGCACAGTTCGGCTTTCGATCACTTCTAGCCGATCGTCAGGGCGAATTACGCCGACCATTGGTTCGATCGGTGCGTTGACGCACCCTTGCGTCGGAGAGCATCGAATGAAGTCTTTTCGAGCGTTCACGTACCCGAGCGCGACTACTTCCTCTCCGGGTTGTGGAAAGGCTCCTTTTTCGCCTGGGCGCAATGAGCGAAAGTATCGCTCGACCCACGTACCGTCTGGCAGCTGATGCCTATAATAGGCAAACGCTGATGGAAAAGATGCTGCACTACCTCGTTTGCCTAATGCTCTTGCGACCTCGGGATCCTTGTCTTTCAGGGCAGCGGTGAGGCGCTGCTCAAACCTCATCAGCGCGTCGTCCGCTTGCGCGGCAGCTTCAGCGACAAGCGTGTCCGCTTGGCTACTTACCAGGATCCGCACCTGAGGTGTGACTGTTGCTACGACCACATCCTGGATCTTCTCGGTAGCCCGCAGTTTGACTTGTTCAGAAACCGTATCTAGAAACGTGTGAACATTGTATCCGACATATCCAAGCGCAGCGACCGCAATGAGAAAATACGCTGAGATCCAGCGGGTAATTTGCATCTTGGCATTTTCCGCGACACGGTTCGTCAGAATTTGTTCCAGGGGAGCAGACAGGAGATCAAGCTTCTGCTGCAGTCGTTTCACTGCATCTGCGATTGCCCGTACCTCGGAATCAATCATAATTCCCCCTCTTTGATCCGACGGTTTTTCGGCACGCGCAGATCTATCGCACTCGCATTACCCTCCGGATTGCCAGGCTCGAAGAAGTTCCTCTGAAGCTTCACGGTGCATGGGGGTCGATACTCCTGCCGGGATAGGCAGGCACCCAGTAAGACCTCTCGCCAATGTAAGTTTGCACATCATGAACCGTGGGCTCGTGTTGAGCTGCCGCCTCCGCGTTCGGAACGAGTTCGAGCCTCCACGACGTACAAGGTCTCGTAGGCTCGGCCGTCGCGTACGGTGTACAGCCCGCGCTTCGTGCCACCCAGCTCATCGAGCCATTCCCGAACGATGAAGGGACGGAACTCGAGCAAGCGCTCGGCGAGTACGCGTGGCTCGAGCCCTACCGATTCCATAAGCTGTATGCTTGCAGGGACGTCGGTCAACGAGTTGTGCGTCATGAGCAGACGACCCGTCCGCGACAGCCAAGTCGGTGTCTCTCGTATGAGGCCCTCGATCATCTGGCGGCCGTCGGCGCCAGCGTAGAACGGATCGTCAGCCTTCTCCGACTTCCGCATGGGAAGCTGTGCTGGGTTGCAGATGATGTGGTCGACTGCGACCCCATCAGGCAAGGGAAGCATGGTCGAACCGGTCAGCCCCGGGACGAATCCCTTCTGCACCCCGTTTCGTGCCGCATTCTCCATCGCGATGGCGATCGCTTCCGTATTGATGTCGAGCACATACACGGGCGATGCTCCTTGCAGCCTCGCGACGATGCCCAGGATCCGGAGCCGGTGCCCACGTCGACAACGGTCTGCCCCGGCATCTGTGGGATATGGTCAGCCAAGAAGAGACTGTACGGCGTCGCCGGCAGGACTTCGCCACGCGAATCGATTGCTACGCGGTGTCTGCCAATGTCATAAGTGTGCACTACCCGCTCCGCTCAGACCGCAGCAGGACCCAGTCACTTTTCGCATTGGCGTCTGTCCAACTCTTGATCATGCTAACCAGCCTAGCACTAGCGAACCGCCGCTGCACACGCTGCCTGGTGTTCGTCCAAATAGATGTTCGGTTCCTGCGCCCAGACCGGGACCAACTACACGTCCCGCCCAGATGTGTTGACGCTATAACGCTTTGACGCTACAATTAGTCATATGAAGCCTAGGCGCACCACTATCTATCTCGAGTCGGACCTGCACAAGGCGCTTAAGATCAAAGCCGCTGAAACCGATCAGTCTGTCTCCGAGCTCGTGACCGGGGCCGTGCGCCGAAGCCTGCTGGAGGACGCCGAAGATTTGGCCGTCTTCAAGCAGCGCGCAAAGGAGCCGAATCTGGCGTTCGAAACCGTCCTCAAAGATCTGCGGCGGCGTGGACGGCTATAAACTCTTCATCAAGCCTTCTGCCGTCAAGGAACTAGCGTCGATTCCCCAGGAAGATCATCGCCGGCTTGTCCGGCGAATCGAGAGTCTAGCCGCCAACCCGAGACCTCTTGGCAGTGAGAAACTCTCGGGCGAGGACAAGTACCGCGTCCGCCAAGGCAACTATCGAGTTATCTACCTCGTGAATGACGCGAGCAGGGAAGTGATCGTCTTCAAAGTCGGGCATCGTCGAGAAGTCTATCGCTAGAAGTGCCACGGGAGCTGCCTACGCAGCCAACGGTGCTGTCAGGATGCTGTCAGGGGCAGAGGCGGGAGACGAGACGCGCTCGGAAACCCTTGACAAACCTGGAGCCGGCGATCGGACTCGAACCGTTGACCTGCGCATTACGAGTGCTTCTTCCGGAGATCCTTCATAATCCGCAGAGTCTCGTGAGTTTTCAAGCCTGCGGACAGTCGAGACTTCTAAGGCGGAGGGAAATCAGTCGCAGCGGTGACATTGCAAACGTCTCCCAAGGACGCCCCAAAGGCCAAGAACGCGAGCCGGGCTGGCTGGTTCCTAGAGTCGCCAAATCAGAATGGTCAGGGGCCGATAACTCGATCGCTAGAGATCAGCCTCCTCGAGCTTGATGCCCTTTCCAGCAGCGATACTGTGCCGGGCTTGGGCGATCCGGCGAAGAAACCGCGCATCGTGCTCAAGGCGATACTCAAACCAATCATCCTCGGAGGAGAACCCGATGAGCACCCCGGCAGGCTTGCCGTGCCGCGTGATAACGATCTCTTCATCCTCCGCATCATGGAGGTACCTGGAAAGATCATCTTTAGCTTCGTGAAGAGGCACCTTTCTCATATTTCACTTCCCCACTTGTCGTAACCAGCCCTCGGCTTGTTCCTTTGAGACGATAGCAAGGATGTGGACTTCGCTCGCTACCACATCGTAGAAAACTCGTACATCGCGTACCCGCAACCTAAACTGCGGCCGCGAGACGCCACGGAGACGCTTGATGCGCGCCTTCGAGGTTTTGGTCGGCCGCTCTCGAAGGTGGCGCTCAATGGCGTCACGCACCTCAGCGCGAAGATTTGCCCTGAGCTTCTCCAAGTCGCGAACAGCTTCTGGCGCAAGGATAATCTCAAAGGCCATTTCTAGCTATATTATAGCCAGAATCTCTACTTAAGGCAAGCCGAATAGACGGATCATTTAACCCAGGCTCGGGAGCTATCAGTGCATCTAAGTTGGGGTCGAAAGGCTGGTGCAGCGTAACCTCCCGCGAGTCTAACATCTTGTCCATCTCCCGGTATCATGGCCTGTAGCGACAAGACGCCAATCGGAATACCAGCGCCACTTGGTTGAAACCCCGGGGGCCCGCAAAGAGCGATCCTGGCATCCTTCGCACGCTCGGAGAAATGTGGAGCCGGCGATCGGACTCGAACCGATGACCTGCGCATTACGAGTGCGGTTCCTCGGAATCTCCGAAATCCACGAGCCTCGTGAGGCTCAAAAACCCAAAACAGTCGAGACTACCTGGAAGCTGCAACGAAGTTAGCTCCGGACGAACGATCCCACAGCGGGGAGCTATGTTGTCTCAATCGCGGGATCTCATGCTCCTTACTTAACGATGTCAGAATACAACTACGTAGGAGCGTGCTGTGAATCAAGCTCGAGCGGCCACCCTCGATTTTTGCGTGGGCCCCTCCAAGGGTCGCACATCACGCTCGACAGCAGGCTGTAGCTCGTCCTGCGCCACCTCTAGATCGTAGGCTACTTGCGCGTTCAGCCAGAAGCTCGCACTAGTGTTGAAGTAACGACCTAGACGCAAGGCGGTATCCGGAGTAATACCTCTACGCTCGTGCACAATCTCAGCGATGCGTGTGACCGGCACATGGAGGTCAAGAGCAAGTCTGTTCATGCTGAGGCCAAACGGTACCATGAAATCCTCGCGAAGGATTTCACCAGGATGAATCGGCGGCAACTTCCCACGCTTAGTCATGTCTCCTCCTAATGGTATCCACGATCTCAACATCGTACGCGTCCCCGCGGCGCCAAACGAAACAGATCCGCCACTGATCGTTGATGCGAATACCATGCTGCCCTCCCGATCGCCCTTTAGCGCCTCCACGTGATTACCTGGAGGTGACGCTAGGTCGCGTAGCTCCGTTGCGATATCCAATTGTCGAAGCTTTCTTTGTGCCACTCGCTCGAACTCTCGAAATCGTCGGACGCTCTGCCTTGAATGGAGCAGTTGCGTTTCTTTCGACCGAAACGATTTGATCACACATCAAAGTGGCATAACGGTACACGTTAAATGTCAATCATTATAAGCAAAACTGCGCTGCCCGGGAGCCTACATTATCATCGGGCATTACGGGGTCTCCGTGGAGCCGGCGATCGGACTCGAACCGATGACCTGCGCATTACGAGTTCAAAAAGCCTTGTCTCCTGGTATCACCTGTCGCCACGGAATGTGCGATCTTCGTGGGTCTTGAAGGGTCCGGGGAGGCCGCTTTCACCTACCGTCACCCCCCGTCACCCGGGGCGGAGTAGCACTGCAGTAGCACAACTGACCCAATCAGGCGTCCCCTTATGTTTCTGTTCTGTTGGCTGCTTCGCCAGCATGCGCGGACAAGATCGTCACCGCCTCTCGCGCTGCAGAGACAACAAGCTCTCGTTCGGCGGCAACGCCGTTGGTTCACGCGCTATGCTATTCATGGATCGCTCGCCTTCATGCGCGCTTACGGCAGACGGAGATGATACTCGTGCTGGCCCGCGGTCAACGGCTCAAGATTCCAATCTCCGTACTGCCGTATGATGGTGAAGCCATTATAGTACAGCAGCGCCGCAAGCTCCTGCGGGAAAGTGTAGCGCACCGCGATGCGCGTGATCTTGGTTTGCTCCTGATCGCCCTCGCGCCAGCGCCGGTACGTCGTCCAGTGCAGGATCTGGGCGACATGGTCGTACGCCTGCGTCTTCGACATACGCACGTCGCGTCCGCTGATGTCGGTATAGGTCCGCCAATGCTCTTCCTCATCGCGGGTCTCGAGGAAGGCGAACAGCCCTTCATCGTGCTGGTGCGCGCGCACCTCCTGGTCGGCGCGCGTCAGATTGGCCCAGCGCGGGTTGCGAGTCTCGAAGGCAAACAGACCCTCGTCGTGCAGGTGCGTGCGCAGGCGCTCCAACAGTGCCTCTTGGTCGGCGCGCGTCAAAAATGCCTGGAAGGCGTTGCCGGTCACGAAGATCAGCCGGAATTGCTCGCAGAGGTCGAACGTGCGCGCGTCACCCTCGACCCAGCGCGTGGGCAGGCCGGCAGATTTGCTGCGCGCCAGCTCTAACATCCCGGGGACGATGTCCAGGCCGGTCACTGCGAAACCCAGCCGCGCAATTGGGATGCTGACGCGGCCCGTGCCGCAGGCGATCTCGAGCACCGGGCCGCCGATCTCCTGCGCAAGCGCAGTGTAGAACGCGACGCCCGTGTCGCTGTTATCCTCGGTGTCGTAGGTGTGCGGGTCGGCGAACTCTTCCAGGTTGTTGTGGTTGGTCAACTGGTCACCTCCTGAATCTTGCAACGGTCGCCGCCGAACACCCACGCAAGTGGAGCACACAGTAGCACAAACGAAGGTTCAAGCAGATCTCTTTAGGAGAATATCACGAAAGCCTCATAATCGAGGAGTTCCTGGAGCCGGCGACGAGAGTCGAACTCGTGACATGCGCATTACGAGTGCGTTTCCCGGGAATCTCCCACAATCCGGGGGCTCTCCCGAGCCTCGTTTGTTGACATCATCCGATTTCTTTGACAGATTAATCCTTGACAGCATCAAGGGGCTGGCGGGATAATGAGCCTAGACTTCCGAGACATTAAGAAAGCCGCTGAGGCCCAGGGGTGGAGAATCGTGGAGACCAAGAAGGGCCTCCAGTTCGTCCCCTCGGACCCTACTAAGGAGATCGTCCAATGGCACGGAACCCCGTCAGACTGGAGAGCGATCAGAAACTTTCTCGCACGACTCCGAAAGCAGGGGTTCGAGTACCCGCCGCGCAAAGGGGCAAGGGAATGACTGAGTGGAGCGTCACTCTGGGGTTCGAGCACGCGATCTCAAGCGACCAGATCACCAACAAGGTCGATGACCTGCTCGAGAAGATGGCCCCGCATCACGCTGCAGCCAGCTTTAAAGATAACTCCATGACGATGCAGCTCACCGTCGGTGCGCAGTCCGTGCGGGCTGCGCTAGACAGGGGACTTGTGATCCTCCAGGAGGCTCTGCATGAAATCGGCATCAAGGACAAGGGCATCATCGCTGCGAGTGCCCAGTTGATGGAGCGTCTCGATCAGGAACTGTCCATGCCGAACGCACCCGAACTCATCGGGGTCACCGAACTCGCTCGCCTGCTCAAGGTCAGTCGTCAGCGCGCCTCCGAACTCGCTCGCACGGGGAGCGGGTTCCCCCGCCCCATCGCCTTCTTAGCGTCCGGTCCGGTGTGGGACAAGTCAATGATTGTGCGCTACGTCCCCGGCTGGGAGCGCCGTCCGAGGGGGCGGCCCAAGAAGGCTGCCATGATCCCCGCCTGACCTGTGCATCAGACCGATGCGGCAGCCGGCAATCGACGGGATGCATACTACAATTGCGCCAAGTCTCCCGCAATCGATGCACCTCGGAGGTCGAAGGTCGATTAGCAAAATCCGCAAAAACCCCGTCAACTGCTGGAGCCGGCGATCGGACTCAAACCGATGACCTGCGCATTACGAGTGCGTCCCTGGAAATCCCCGCAATCCGGGAGGCTCCTCGCCTCCTACGCTTGACGCCGGAAGAGGTCACATGGTATCTTCTTTGTAGATTCAGAGACCAGCAAGGAACGCGGAGGCGGGACCATGCGCACCAAGATCCAACGGTGGGGGCATAGCTTAGCCCTACGGATCCCAAAGCCGTTTGCCATCGAAGCCAAGCTCGTTGACCGGACTGAGGTAGACCTCACCGTAACGAACGGGAAGCTCGTCGTCACCCCGACGACGAAACCGGCGCAAAGCCTTGACGAGCTTCTCTCCCGTGTCACTCGGCGGAATCTGCATGAGGAAGTGGCTACTGGGACTCCCGTAGGTAAAGAGGCGTAGTAGCGAGCCGCCCCCGCACCCCCGACCGTGGCGACGTTGTCTGGATCACGTTGGCGCCGCAGACCGGCCATGAACAGGCTGGACGCCGACCCGCTGTCGTGCTATCACCTGCAGCATACAATGCAAAAGTTGGTCTTGCGCTGATGTGCCCAATCACGAGTCGGATTAAAGGGTATCCGTTCGAAGTCATTCTACCGGCTGGCCTTCCAGTGACCGGGTCCGTCCTCTCTGATCAAGTCAAGAGTCTCGACTGGCGGGCTCGGCGCGCCGAGCGCATCTGTGCGCTGCCTCTGCTCGCGGTATCGGAGATCCTTCAGAAGCTCGGCGTGTTGCTCGCGTAGTGGGCGCGCGAGCCTATCCTCCCGACCTCTTCTTCGCTTAGTCGTAGACTTTGAGGGCCTACACAGCGCGGACCACGAGGTTTGCCAAACTTGAGTTAATGTTCAGCCAACGCGTCAGGAGGTCGCCTGCGAAGGCTCCTCGAGAGGGCCCAACTGCAATACCTTCGAAAACCCCTGAGCCGGCGAACGGATTCGAACCGTTGACCTGCGCATTACGAGTGCCTCTTTTCGGAACCTTCCAGAATCCACGGAGTTTCATGAGTCCCAGAATCCGCCGAATACACGGGATTCCTGAGATCGCAGACGAACAGCAAAACTCTTGCCGGTGGCTGGATGAGGGCAGGACTTCACCTACCCATGTCAAAGTCACGACGCGCTAAGGCAGCGCTGACCCGAAAAACCACAGGACTTAGGCACTCTGTGTTTTTACCCCTGCGCTTGGGCTCTGCGGAACACGCCATGGGTCTCAAAATGCAGACCAAGAAGGTGTCCTGGTCTAACGAGCTCGATCTGGTCCTCGAACTGCAGGCCCAGTGTTCGTCAGTACCCGCTTAAATAAGGCTTTTGGTACTTCTCCAGGGATCGGCGGTGGCCCATCATGATTGGTTCTATCCTCGCCAACCGCTACCGGATCGACGCCAGACTTGGCGAAGGCGGCATGGGAGTAGTGTACAAGGCCCACGATACCCTGCTCGATCGCCCGGTCGCCATCAAGATGCTCCCTCCGCACCTCCTCGGCGCGGATGGAATCAAGCGCCTCCTGCGCGAAGCCCAATCGGCCGCGAAGTTGACCCATCCGAATATTGTCGCCGTCTATGACGTGCTCGAGAATGGCGATTCCTGCTCGATTGTCATGGAATACGTCGCGGGTCGAACATTACAGGAACTCATCCCGCTCAAATGGCCGCGAGCAGTAACGATCGCCTCCCAGGTGTCGCTGGCGCTTGAGTGCGCGCACGGTCAGGGGGTCATTCACCGCGACATCAAGCCTGAGAACATCATGGTCACGGACGGGGAAATCGTCAAAGTGATGGATTTCGGCCTGGCGCATTCCGAAGGACGGAGCCGTCTCACGCAATCGGGGCTCATTGTGGGCACCGTGGCCTACATGGCCCCTGAGCAGGTGCTCGGAGGAACCATCGATGCCCGGACTGACCTCTACTCACTCGGTTGCGTCATGTATGAGTCGCTGACGGCCCGCAAGCCCTTCGAAGGCGACGATCCGTTCGCGGTGCTCAGCCAGCACATGAACGTCATGCCTGTCGCGCCGCGCTTGCACAATGGCGAAATCCCTCCGACCCTTGATGCGATTATCATGCGTCTCCTCGCGAAGGACCCAAATGAGCGCTACGCTTCCGGCGCAGCCGTGCTCGGGGCCCTCAAACTGGTCGCTGGGGACGCTAAACCGACGCGGGCTGCCGAGCTGGAGGCTCCCGCGACGCGTACGAGTGTCCTCGAGCGCATCGTCCGGGGTCGTCTGGTTGGACGAACAGGAGAGTTGCGGGAACTGCGGGAGCATCTTGACCGAATGCTTAGCGCCGAGGGACGGCTCGTATTGATCTCAGGTGAGCCGGGTATTGGGAAGACGCGTCTGGCAGAAGAATTGGCGGTCTACGCCCACCTCCGCGGCGCCTGGGTGCTGCGTGGCCACTGCTACGAGCAGGATGTCGGCGTTCCGTACTTGCCATTCATGGAGACAATGCGCCTGCTTTTTCACCTCACAGGGCCCAGCCTCATCAGCGAGCTGGGGGAACGCGCGGACGATCTGGCACGCTTCCTTCCAGAACTCAGCCCCAATAAGACAGAGGCCTCTGTCTTGACGCCCGAAGATGAACGCATTCGGGTCTTCGAGGCGGCGGCTCGATGGGTGTCGGCAGCGGCACACGTCCGACCCTTGGTGTTTGTCCTCGATGATCTGCAGTGGGCGGACCGCGCCAGCCTCCGTCTCCTCCTCCATTTAGTCAGGAGCACCCGGGGTGACCGTGTCCTTGTGCTCGGGACTTATCGGGAGATGGAACTCGACGTGGAGCATCCCCTCAATGAGACCCTGAGGCAGATGAACCGCGAACGGCTCTACTACCGGTTGCCTGTGCGCCGTCTGTCGGAAGAGAACACACGAGCGCTTCTGTCGGGATTGCTTGACGAAGAGGTCACGCCGGAACTGGCGAGCGCAATCCACCATGAAACAGAAGGCAACCCGTTCTTTATCGAAGAGGTGGTAAAGGCGCTCATCGAGGAGGGAATGATCTACCGCGAAAGCGGCCGCTGGCAGCGCCTGAACATAGACAAGCTAGAGATCCCGCAGAGTGTCAAAGCGGTCGTTGGCCAGCGCGTACTAAAGGCGGGTGAGATCTGCCGTCGGGTCTTGACGATCGCCGCGATCATCGGGCGCGAGTTTGATCCCGACGTCTTAGTGAGGGTCAGCCAGCTGGAGGAGGATAAGGTACTCGATGCGCTCGACGAGGCGATCCGGTTGCAGCTGATCCGCGAGGCACGACTCAACCGCGGCACGGGCTATGTATTCGAACACGCGTTGATCCGACAGGCGCTCCACGAAAGCCTCAACGCGCGGCGGCGAGCTCGGCTCCATCAGCAGGTAGGAGGGGCTCTGGAGGTGCTCTACGGCACACGCCGGGACGACCGGATCGAGGAACTGGCCTACCATTTCGGAGAAGCTGGACCGGCGACGGCCCCCCAGGGCATCGAGTACAACCTGCGCGCAGCGCGGAAAGCGATGAGCCTCTTCGCTATGGAGGAGGCCGAACGCCGGTTGGGGGTCGCCCTAGAACTTTCGGAGAGCACAGAGGATCCCATGGCCCGCGCGGATGTGTTGAGGGCGCAGGGAGACTTATACTCCTTGTTTGTAGACAACAGGCGGGCCTTTGACGCGTATCGAGGAGCCCTCGACATTTTGCAAAGCCAGGGGACAAAAGCATCAGCGGATGAGGTCCTGCACCTGTACTGTAAGATCGCTGAGGTAAGCGCAGTGTTTGGGACTGAAGTTCTACCGGGAGCGATTGCTTACGCGCAGACCGCGGTGGATAAACTTCGGGATGGTCCAGACCGTCCATTGAAGGCTCGAGCGCTGTCTCTGCTGGCCATTCATAATGCTCGCGCCGGTGACTTCGCGTCCGCTCGGGCACGCGCCGAACAAGCCGTTGCTCTCGCCACCCGCATCGGAGACCAGGATGAACTGGCGCTAGCCTATCGGGCGACAGCGTATGTGCATCGCTCCAGTAACGAGTGGGACCAATTTCACGAGGCCGTCCAGAAACGATTTGCGCTGCGGGGCAGCGTATTGGCAGCGGCAGATGTTGAACTGTACAACGATCTGGTAATGGCGTATGAACATGCAGGGAAATTGGCCGAAGCGGAGCATGTGGCGCGCGAGTTTTTGGCGGTCGCGGAGAAACTCAGGAGTTCCCACGCCATATCTAACGCCTGCACGGCGTTGGCAGACGTCCTGTACACGAGCAACAAATGGGACGAGTCGCTGCGCGTCGCGGACCGCGCGATCGGGACTGGAGGCTTTCATTTGATCGGGGGCTCACCGCTGCACATCAGTGGCCTCATTTTGGCCGCTCGGGGCGAAGACGACATCGCCCGCCAACGGATTGCAGCGCTGGAAGCCTCCTCTTACGAGATCCCTCCCGAACACTATGGCCCGCGGCAACAAGCGCTTACCATCGCCTTGTGGCTCGAAGACAAGGAGCTTGTCCGCGGCATCCTGACTCGCCTCGAGCCCGAGAAACCTCGTTGTCGCACGTGTTCATTTCTGTTTTATGGCTATCGAGCCCAGGGGCGACTGTTCCTCGGCAACATCCTCGGCGCTGAAACAGCGCTCGAGTCGGCAATGCAATACCTCCCGGAGAAACCGCAATTGGACCAATTGAGCTTTGTCGCGGACCTCCGTGCCAGGATCGCCGAGGCCAAGGGCGACATAGACGAAGCGGCGCGTTTCCTCGTCGAGATTCTGAGAGAGTCGTCCGAGAGACCAAAAAGGGTCAACAACGCCTTTCGTCAGGAAAACGCAGGGAGAATCTACCTCGCACGCCGCAAACCCGACGATGCGGAGCGGGGTAGGGCGTTGCTTGCCGCGGCCCTCGACCTATACAAGATACTCGGCGCACGACGATTCGAGGATCGAGCCAAGAAACTCCTTAACTCTGCCCGCAATGCCACATGACCGGCCTCCCTCCTTGCCAATCGCTACCGTATCGGGGCCAAGCTGGCCGAGAATGTGTGCCCGATCTCGAGCCGGATTGAAGGCATCCCTCGGGGTCACGATTCCCGCCCGCACGTATTCACGAGTTTGGAAGTCGAACGCTGGACCAGAAACTCCAGCAAACCTCCTGGGCACCCCACTTATGAACCATTTGAAATACGTCAGCGGTGGACGATGAGACTGCATGGCAAGATGCACTAAGTGACCTACGGGGGTTCAAACACCAGGCCTCAGCGAAATCCGTCCTTCACTTCTTACGATCATTGTCGATCAAGCGTGGGACGAGCGGATATGGCCAGCGGACCCCGTCCGAGGGACCAGTCCACAATCAGCCCACAAACCCATGGTGGAATCTGGGACCCTTCATGACTCATGATCTGAACCCCTGAATAGGGCTCACGAAGGTGGAAACTCCATCGCTGTCTGCATTCCAGCCTCTTGAGAGAAGTACCCGAGAGATCAAGACTGGAGCCGGCGATCGGACTCGAACCGATGACCTGCGCATTACGAGTGCGTCTTCTGACAGTCTCGCAGACTCCGCCGAGTATGTGGACGCACGGAAATGGAATCGGGAAGTTCCCTGAGAGTCTCGAGTAGGCCCCAAAGGGGCCAATGGAGCGCAGCTCCGATGGTACGCTCATGGCGTGGTTCCGAAAGGGAAGCGTACCGGATCATTGCTAGCCTCACACCACGAAGGTGCCTGACTTATGTCCCCTGTACGCTATTGACGGATACGTTTAAAACGTAGTATACTAATAGCGCCGCGCCGCGTGACCCGAGTCCCATGTTCGAATGGGACCAAACCAAGAGTGACAGGAACCTTGCGGAGCGCGGATTCGACTACGCGTACGCCTGCAGAATCTTCGATGGCGACGTGTTGGAATGGGAAGATACCCGCCGCACCTACGGTGAACGACGTATCGTCGCGATCGGGGAGATCGACAGAGAAGTCTACGCAGTTGTCTACACGCCGCGTGGAGAGGTGCGCCGGATAATCTCAGCACGACCTGCGTCTAGGAGGGAGCGAAATGCCTACCATCAAACGTTCGCAAGCCGAGATCCGTAAAACAGGAGGGCGTGTGGATCTCAAGCAGGTCCGGGCGACGACCGACAAAGATATCGCGCGGTGGATTGCCGAGGATCCGGATACAGCACCAGACCTTCCTTCCAAAGTTAGACCTCGCGTCGTCTTCACGCCCCCCCTGCCGGACGTGCGGCGCATTCGTGAGCAGTTGAGCCTTACGCAAGCGGAGTTTGCGAAGCGCTTCGGGTTGTCACAACGAACAGTTGAGCAGTGGGAGCAGGGTCGCGCCATTCCAGACCGTCCTGCCCGGATTCTGCTGGCAGTGATTGAGCGCGATCCTCATGCGGTCGAGCGGGTAGTGGTTGGTAGCCGGAAACCTTGACGCTTCTGGAGCCGGCGATCGGACTCGAACCGATGACCTGCGCATTACGAGTGCGTTCTCAGGGAATCTCCCACAATCCGCGGAGTCACTAAAGTCTCAGAATCCGCATAGTATGAAGCCCCCTGAGGCGGAGGCGAGTCAGCGAGACTCCTGACGGTGGCGAGCGTGCCCCCAGGGTGCCCCCAATGGACAGAGGGTTAGAGTTCTTAGACATCCTTTCCAAGGGCGTACCCGATGACCCGCTCCAGCGTCATCGCACGGCCCTCGGCCCAAGCGGCGACAGTGCCTCCTCTCCCAAGCTCCCCGCGTGTGTTAGCCACAATGCGGGCATGGTCGGGGGAACGACGTATGGCATAGCAGCACCAATTGCTTCGCTCAGAGCCTAGCGGCACCATTTGACGGGCTGCCATTCTTGTAGTACAATTATCGTACTACAATTTCCATTGTGAGGATCAGATCATGCCTACGAGCGTGCGATTAGACTCGAAGACCGAAACAGTCGTTCGACGGCTGGCACGACAGACGCGCCGGACGAAGTCAGAGGTGATTCGCGAGGCGATTGCCCGGCTGGCGGAGGAAGGCAACACCGCGCGCCCGAGCCGTCCCTATGCGGCGGTGGAGGATCTCATCGGCATCGCCCACGGTGGTCCGCCTGATCTGGCCAGGCGGGCGGACGAGGCGTTTAAAGACCTGCTCGTGGGCAAGCGAGTGTCCCGATGATCCTCGCTGACGCCGGACCATTGGTGGCGTTGCTGCATCGTGATGATCAAGATCACGGCCGGTGCGTTGCCGCCCTTCAGCAGATCCGGGCTGCGTTGGCGACGACGTGGCCCTCGCTGACCGAAGCCGTCTACCTACTAGGGTTCTCGCCTCAGGCGCAAGATGCTCTACTTGAGATGGTCGAACGCGGCGCCCTACGGATTCTGCCGGTCGAGAAGCCTGACATCCCCAGACTGCGGGCGTTGATGCGAAAGTACCGGGACCTGCCGATGGACCTAGCGGATGCGACGTTAGTCCACGTGGCCGAGCGAGAAGGCGTCCAACAGGTTTTCACACTGGACCGTAGACACTTCAGCGTGTACAGGGTGGGCCAGCGCCGCTTCGCCATTATCCCCTGAGAGCAGGAATGGGTACGGAGCACCTCACACCCCAAGACTCCTTTGCCTTCGTAATCACAGCGGTTAGAGCGCTGTCTGTCACGCCACCAATGATCATACCAGGGGAGTCTCGCAGCGTCTGTTCTCTAAACCGTCTCTATTGCCTTTCACCTCTGACGTCGCGCCAATTGCCCTCTATAGGAGTAAGACGAGAACGCTGATCTGGCTTGGGCAGAGCGGGCGATGCGATTTGAACCCCACGACCCTCGGCTTGGAAAAGCCGATGCTCACGGACCAAGCCGGTCGCAGACGGTAGCAGACTTCCCCTCCAAACGCTCACGCACGAAGCGGGGCCAAGCGAAAAACCCGCGTTCATTGCGGAATACCGCTGGAGCCGGCGATCGGACTCGAACCGATGACCTGCGCATTACGAGTGCGTCTTCTGACAGTCTCACAGACTCCGCCGAGTCTCTGAACGCTCGGAATCCGCAAAAATCGACACTTCTGAGACGCAAGGGAATCCCGAAGTTCCCTGAGGGTGGCGAGTGTGCCCCAAGGGCGCCAGCGAAGCGCACCGGCCGCAATTGGCACGCTCATTGCGTGGTCCAAAAGGAAGCAAGCGTGCCGGGTAGCATTGCTGGGCTCGATCTGCGAAGATGCCTCGCTTCTGTACGTTATTGACGGATACGTTTAATACGTAGTATACTAACAGCGCCGTGCCACGTGAGCAGAGTCCCATCTTCGAATGGGACCAAACCAAGAGCAACAAGAACCTTGCGGAGCGCGGATTCGACTATGCGTACGCCTGCAGAATCTTCGACGGCGACGTGTCGGAATGGGAGGACACCCGCCGCACACTACGGTGAACGACGGATCGTCGCGATCGGAGAGATCGACAGAGAAGTCTATGCAGTCGTCTACACGCCGCGTGGAGAGGTGCGCCGGATAATCTCAGCACGACCTGCGTCTAGGAGGGAGCGAAATGCCTACCATCAAACGTTCGCAAGCCGAGA
>OBEQ012006822.1_pt1 | contig 122956 bp, 125 predicted proteins | sample 1670901 | NCBI WGS metagenome assembly OBEQ01 (sample SAMEA104232315, study PRJEB22302) | groundwater metagenome | biome: forest; feature: aquifer; material: groundwater | place: USA | collected 2011-08-07 | depth 5.4 m
ACCAGTTATTATTGAATTTCGCAAAAATTAACGGAACTCTTCTTCAGTCGAGCAAATGTTCCACTAATTGGCAGAAATTCAATAACACATACGCCCCCATAATCCCCGCCTCATCGGCCAATTTGGCCTTTACGATTTTCACCATTCGCGCCGGAATATTCATCGCCCGGGTTTTGATGGTTTCTTCAATGACCGGAAATAGATGTTTGGAGGCATTGGAGATTCCTCCTCCGATAATAATCCGTTGGGGATTAAGAATATTCACGACACTCACCAGCCCCAGGCCGATATAAGTCCCGGTTTCCTGCCAGAACTGCAAAGCCTTTGGATTGCCCAAAGAAGCAAGATGATTGATCTCTTCTAACGAAATATGTTTTTTCTTAAATAACTTCTGCGCTTTTTCCAGCAGATATTTATTCCCAACATAACGCTCCAAACATCCCTTGCCACCACAGTTACATGGGGGACCTTCTTCATTGAGCGGGATATGCCCTAATTCACCGGCGGAAAATCCTTCACCACGGTAAAGTTCATTATTAATAATCAATCCTCCCCCCACCCCCGTACCTAATGTCATACATACCATATTCGAAAACCCTTGACCGGCGCCGAATTTCCACTCGCCCAACGTCATCAGATTCACATCATTATCAATGAAAGTGGCCACCCCAATTTTTTTCTCGATGATATTTTTCAGAGCGACATTTTTCCATCCCGGAATATTCGGTAAAAATCTAGCGATTCCTTTTTGGGCATCAATTAAGCCGGGCAGACCAATGCCAATTCCGGCAATATCGTTTTTCTGTAAATAATTTTTTTGGATTAACTGTTCGCAGCCCTGCAGCAAACCATCGATGAGTTGGTTTTTGTGAGAAAGGAAAGTTGCGGTCACTAAATTGGATTTGGAAATAATTTTACCTGCGGCATCCACGAGACCTAGTTTGATATTTGTTCCACCGATATCTACGCCTAGCACAAAGGGTTTGTTCATGATTGAAGAATTTATTAGCCGGTGCGGCTGGAACTTTCCTGAATTTTCAACGCGTGAAAGTTCCAGCCGCACAGAATGCTATCTTAATTAAAATCAGAAAGATTGGACTCGACTGAAATTATTTATCGCTTAAACCCAACAATTGCAATTGAACCAATTGCAATTGTTGCCCGGAGGGCCGCTAGAAAAAATCTCGGAGAGATTTTTTCTCTACAGCGGGGTTAAACCCGAATTTCAGTTTCCACTACAAGTTAATACAACAAGCGTCAACTGAAATTCTTGGGTTAAAGATGCCACATTTTACACGAAAACAATTGGAGATTCAAGGTGAATGCAGTTTAAGTAGAGAGCTAATCCTTATACACCCAGAAAGCACACACCCGGTTTCGGCCACTTTTTTTGGCACGGTATAAAGCCCAATCGGCTTTATCGAGAAGCGCGGTTGCGCTTGAGGCATGCACCGGAAGTGTCGCGACCCCGATACTCACCGTGGTTTGCACGGTTGCCTCATAAGCCTTGATCGAAGTTTTTTCAACCGCTAAACGAATACGCTCGGCCACGAGAATCGCTCCCTCGGTATCGGTTTCCGGAAGCACCATACAAAATTCTTCTCCGCCATAACGGCCGGCGATATCAATTTCACGGATACCCGCTTTAATGATCGTTCCCATCTCTTTTAAAATCTGATCCCCGGTGAGATGCCCGTATTGATCGTTAAAATTTTTGAAGAAATCCACATCGAGCATCAAAAAGGATAAACTGATTTTGCGTATTTGGGCGCGTTTGACTTCTTCTGCAAAACGTTCCAGAAAATACCGTCGGGTATAAACACCGGTCAAGTTGTCGGTCAAGGCGATTTTTTCAATTCTTTGATAAAGCCGAACACGCCGTATAGCCAGTGCAAACTGATAACTTAAGATAACGATTGTTTCTTTATCTTCATCTCGAATTCCGGTAAAAACCAAATATCCCATAGTGTCTTGATTATCCTTTAAGGGAAAAAAGAATACGCCCTCGGCGGTTTTCTCTTTCGATTCCACAAACTCTTCTTCTTGCCAGTGACAATCTTCAAAAGTCACGTGTTTGCGCACTTTAGATCGGAAGATATAAAAAATTTCATCCTGCGATAGTTCTTGGGTGATTTCTTTAGTCATTTCATAGAGGGAAAAAATCGCATTGGATCGCCGTTCGAGCAAGGTTCTTTGCATCAGAGCCTGTTCTCTTTGTTGAAGAAATTCTTCAAAGATCTGTTGAGCTTTCAGAATTTCCCTATCCGCTTCTTCTTCCAGCATTAAAACAACGCTTCTGGAGAAAAAAAGGGAAATAATCAAAAAAACGAAGACTAATAAAAAAATGAATAAACTCATCAATAAACACCTTTAATGAACAAGGCATACTTTGTTGCGTCCGGTTTGTTTCGCTTGATACATCGCCTGATCCGACAGATGAATCAATTCTTCTTTCCCTTGTGCATCTTTGGGAAAACTTGCGACCCCAATTGAAACTGTGATATGAGTTTTTTCTCGACGTAAAATAATGATCTGGCGTTCCAACCTTTCTCGAAATTCCTCAGCGAGCATGAATGCTTTTTGTTTTGGACAATCCGTTAAAAGCACACAAAACTCTTCTCCGCCGTAACGGCACACGAGATTTCCCGGTTCGCTGAAATGATCGGCTAAAATCATCGCTACCGTCCGCAGTACAATATCTCCCGCCATATGACCAAACCGGTCATTATATTCTTTGAAATGATCCAGATCGATCATCAAAAACGATAATTCGTTTTTACTGGCCTTCGCACTGAGAATTTCTGCGTCTTTCTTGCGGATTGCCGATTGCGCGAAGGCAGCACTGACTACGACATTATTTTCAGAAAAATCAGTACCACGCCGTTGTCGGCCGAGTTCCTCGGTCAAACGGTCCAAAAGATGTTTTCTTAAATACAAACCCGTCAAACTATCTTTAAGCCCCAAGTCTTCAATCCGTTCATACAACTGGGCATTTTCGATTGTGATGGCACCCAAATCCCCTATGGTCATTAAAAATCGCAAATCTTGAGAATTAAAATGATTTTCCCGGGGACTATCCCTCCGTAAAATCCCAAGCGCTTTATCGGATACGATTAACGGAACACTGATCAAAGAACGAAGCGGGCGCATCTCCTCGGAAAAGAACTTTTCCAAATCAAACCGAAAATCATTCCTCGTATCCTCAATCAGCAAAGGCTGCATGGTCTTAACGACCCACTGATCGAAAATATCGCCCTTCTTACTTTTCAAGTTGATCTGCATCTGCCCTCTTTGTGAGGAAGAGATTCCTAATTCTCCCGTCTGAGAATGAAATATATAAAGAATGCTGGTTGTGTCATGGGAACCGAACAATTGATGCACTTCACTAAAGAGAATTTGTGAGACTTCCTCTAAAGAAAAACACCGGCTCAATTTTTCCATTAAGCTTTTGAGTTTTGAATAATTGCCGATCTTTTTACGGAAAGCCTCTGCTGTTTTAAGTTCAGAAGATATTTCTGCTTTAAGCAGATTGGATTTCTCGACATAATCCTGTTTTTTAAAATGGATTTCGGATTGTTTCTTGACCACACGGCTGTTATAGGGGATGAGACACCCCATACATAAGACCAAAATGATCGTCAAGAAAAAGAAAAAGGAAGGCTGATAAAAAATACCATACACAAAAAAGACAATGAGGAGAAAAAAAAGGAGAGAAAAAAAAAGAGGATAAAAACTAGTGACGCGAGGATTTTCTTTGGTTAAATATTTATTTTCATTTGCTGTCGGAGACGTCATTACCAGGGCCGGGGGGAAAGAAGAGTGACGAAGTATTTTAGCCGAAGATCCATCCTTCGCCCTCCGGGCTTCAGGATGAACCCTCGGGTGAGGTATTCTAAATTCTACCCGAGGGTTCAGATGATAGTTTGCTCGGTTTCTTTATCAAAAAAGTGCACCTTGCTCATGTCAAAAACTAAATTCATATCACGGTTGACTTCAGGTCGATCATGAGCGCCGACTCGGGCGATAAAATTGTGCTTGCCGGAATTCAAATAGAGATATACTTCTGAGCCTAGAGGTTCCACCACCTCGCAGGTGGCACAGATGGTATTTTCCGGAGAGGATTGGGAAACAAACAATTTATCGTAAATATCTTCTGCCCTGATGCCAAAGGTGATTTCCTTCCCTTCATAAGATTCCATCACTTTATACATATCCTCAACAATCTTCACCTGAAATTTTCCTTCATCAAAATAATATTTTCTTTCTCTCTTAATGATTCGGCCATCCATCAGATTGATGGGAGGAGACCCGATGAAACTGGCCACAAATCTATTGGCCGGCCGATCATAAACAGTGATCGGATCTGCACACTGCTGTACCCGACCATCTTTCATCACCGCAATCCGGTCTCCCATCGTCATCGCTTCGGTCTGATCATGCGTGACATAAATGAAGGTAGTTTGCAGTCTCGTGCGGAGTTTATGGATCTCGGTGCGCATCTGGATACGCAATTTGGCATCCAAATTGCTTAAAGGTTCATCAAACAAAAAGACCATGGGTTTTCGAACAATGGCTCGTCCTAAAGCCACACGCTGGCGTTCTCCGCCGGAAAGTTGCCTGGGCTTACGATGCAAAAACCGTTTGATCCCCAAAATATCAGCGGCCTCCCCGACGCGGGAGATGATTTCCGGTTTAGGATACCCTCTTAACTTTAATCCAAAGGCCATATTTTCAAAGACGGTCATATGCGGATAAAGGGCATAGTTCTGAAAGACCATGGCGATATTACGATCCTTCGCCGGGATATCATTGACCACCCGATCGCCAATCCAAATTTTTCCCTCAGAAATTTCTTCAAGACCCGCGATCATCCTTAAAGTCGTTGATTTCCCGCAACCCGAAGGCCCAACCAACACCAAAAACTCTTTATTTTCTATTCCCAGATTGACCCGGTCAACGGCCCGGCCTCCGCCTTTATAAATTTTACTCACATCGCGTAAACTCACCTGAGCCATATTAAAGGAACCTCCTTATTGAATTTCGCAAAATTAATGGAACTCTTCTTAAGTCGAGCAAATGTTCCATTAATTTGCAGAAATTCAATAAGATATCCAAATCATTTTCGTCTAACCCAAGAATTGCAATTGTAGTTCAATTGCAATTCTTGGGTTTAAAATTCCTTTTTCCCGCAGAATATATGCCCATCATAAGCACTCTGCGGCAGTCCATAATCACTATCGACGATGATATGTTGAATAATATTGATCAGATGGTTAACGATCTCAAAAAAAAACTTCTCAAACTGAATTTTTCGAATAATCGATGACCTTCGCCAGGACTTCTTTTAAATTTTTGCGTTCCACAATCATATCAATCAAACCATGGGCCAAAAGGAATTCGGATCGCTGAAACCCCTCGGGTAATTTCTGACGGATCGTCTGTTCAATGACACGCGGTCCCGTAAAACCAATTAAGGCCTTGGGCTCGGCGATAATGACATCCCCGATGCCGGCAAAAGAGGCCATGATCCCCGCCATCGTCGGATCGGTTAAGACAGAAATATATAAAAGCCCAGCTGCATCATGCCGGGATAACGCGGCACAGGTCTTGGCCATCTGCATCAAAGAAAAAACGCCTTCATACATGCGCGCCCCGCCGCCTGAGCCGGAGACAATCACAACCGGCGATTTTTGGGCGGTTGCATATTCAACCGCCCGGGTGATCTTTTCTCCAACGACAGAACCCATCGATCCCATAATAAAACGGGAATCCGTAACCGCCATGACAATAGGATGACCGGCAAGCTCTCCGCTTCCGGTCATAACCGCATCGGTTAATCCGGTTGCCTTTTGATCGCTTTCTAATTTTTCTTTATACGTTTTGGGACCTTTAAATTCCAGGGGGTCCACCGAAATTAAATCCGCATCCCTTTCCACAAAAGTTCCTTTGTCCAGCAAAAACTTGATTCTTTCTTCAGCAACTAAAGAAAAATGATACCTACACTTCGGACAAACATTCAAGTTATCGCTCAATACTTTATTATAAACAGGGCTTTCGCATCCCGGACACTTCGACCAAAGTCCGCCGGGGATATCCTTTCTTTTAACCTTTACTAACGTGTATTTATTTTTCCCAAAAATAGGCATTTAGGAGTCCATGCGATAAACCGTGAGACCCGATAATACTTTAGGGTAAAAATAGGTTGTCTTAGGCGGCATACGCTCACCGTTTAAGGCAATCGCTTTAAGCTGCTGAATCTTGACGGGATTCATAATAAAACTGGCATCGGCCCTTCCCTCATCGACCATCGTGGTTGCTTCGTTAAGATCCTTGGTGTACATAATATCCTCGGATTTGATTCCCAGACGATCCAGGACAAAATATTTAAGGATGGTCGCATCCAGATGCCGAAATTCTTTGGACCCTTCTTTAACCACTTCATCAATGAGTAAGCGATTTTTGAGACGTAATAATTTTATTCCCTCTTTTGTATACAATCCAAAGGCGTGTTCATTCTGGCCCGCCTTCGCGAGAATAATCAAAAGGTCTTCTTTAGTTTTTACACGATCGATACGGAAAAATTCTTCTAAGAAATCTATATGCGTCGCCAGCTTCTTGATAATCCGATGCATAGGAAGGATCATCAAATCCGAGGAATCCATATTAGTGAAATAGGTCAGCACATAATTAAACGGTTCCTGCCCGTTGGATTTTGTTCTTTCACTCAATCTTTGCCGGCGATACTCCAGGGCCACCTCATAGCGGTGATGCCCGTCGGCAATAAATAAATGTTGATCTATGAAAGAACTCTTAATCTCTTCCATGAGAACCGGATCATCCAAACGCCAGAGGATATGCCGGACACGATCCTGATCCACCACATCAATAAAAGGTTTATTTAAAAAAATTTTCTGGACAAAAATCTTGTGAACCTTTTTTGTTTTATCTGAAAAACAAACAAAAATGGGACTTAAGTTCGATTTAAGAGTACTCCATAAACGGAACCGGTCTTCTTTTGCTTTGGAGTGGGTGTTTTCGTGAGGAAAGATTTTAGAATCTTTTTCATCTTCCAGTTTCATGAGCGCGATGAATCCCAGACGGGTGTACTTTTGACCACGGACGGTATATTCTTGCTTATAATAATAAAAAGAGGGGTTAGAATCTTCGATGAGAATTCCTTTTTGAATCCATTCTTCGTAAACTTTTTTTGCCCGAGTATATTTATTTTCGGTTTTATTGTCGGTCTCTTTTTCTTTGCCCAATATAATATGAATAAAATTATAGGGATGAAGCCTATGGTAAGCATCTTGCTCCTCAGGAGAAATGACATCATATGGAGGGCAAACAACCTTCGATAAATCTCCAACTTTTTCTTTGTTGTAATAAAGCCCTTTAAAAGGCTGAATGGTGGTCATAGTTTTTTCTCTTTAGCTTTTTATGCTTTCCTATGCTGTGAAAAATTTTTGATCATGTTCGTTATCCTCCATCGTAAGTAGCTCCACCCACTACAACTACCTCTGATTGTATCGTTTAAGCCCATCCTCCCAATCGGCACTTCGGCCAACAACAAAAGATTGGTGAAATTCATCTCTTGCCCCGTAGTACACCGACAAACTCGTTTTTGTAGTTGATTTCCTTAAATTTAGAGGAATCAACATACAAAAACAAAACTGTCGGGGTAGTAGAAGGCAAAATAAAAAAACCGTACCCAAGACGATTTTATCGGGCAGCTTTGTTTTGGCATTGGCGAGCGCCGAGCGAACAAAAACCTAAAATGCAATATTCTCCCCGATAACTTATCAGCGTTAAACTCCTCCATGGGTGCGTGCAAATTGGGAATGCTAGATACGAAAAATAATACCAGAATAAAGAATAGCTGGAAACCAAAATTTAAAAAATTTGGAGGTCACGACGCAGAACACCCACAATGAACAGAACAGCCATGACCACCCGAACGGGCAGGAGATTTTGCAGCTTTATCGGCGGTTTTACTTGAACCGCCTGAGGATTCACTGTTGGCGGGCGCCTTTCTCTTGTAATCGGTTTCATAAAAGCCGCTACCTTTGAAAATAATACCGCTGCCGGTTCCAATCAAACGATGTAATTTCGGTTTACCGCATTCCGGGCATTTTTTTAATCGGTTTTCGTTCATGGATTGCAGCATTTCAAAATGATGACCACAGCTGACGCATTCGTATTGATAAGTGGGCATGTTTTGCTCCTTGATACTCTAATTTAACCCAAAAATTGCAATTGAACCAATTGCAATTTTTGCCCGGAGGGCCGCTAGAAAAAATCTCGAAGAGATTTTTTCTGTACAGCGGGGCTCGGTCTACTTAAAGACCTTCTTCATCTTCTCTGCGAATGAATCTCCTTGCCCATCGACCGATTCACCACTCAACCGGGCATACTCCTCTAGCAATTTTTTTTGTTCAGATGTAAGACGAGTCGGAACCTGCAGCATCACCCGTACATATTGATCGCCTGCCGGGCCGCCATGTAAATCCGGCATTCCTTTATTACGCAGACGAAAAATTTTCCCGCTTTGCGTTCCGGCGGGAATCTTCATCGAAACACTTCCAGAAAGTGTTGGGACCGAAACCTCCGCGCCTAACGCCGCCTTCACAAAACTGACCGACAATGGCATATGAATGTCGTTGCCATCACGCTGAAAACTGGCATGAGGCCTGACCCGAATAAAAACATACAGGTCTCCCCGTCCAGTAACTCCCGCTTCCCCTTCGCTTTTCACTCTTAACTGAGAATCATTATCTACCCCGGCAGGAAAACTCACTTCAATATTACGCGTGACACGAAGAACGCCCCGGCCATTACATTGAGGACAGTATTCGGTAATAATTTTTCCTGTTCCTCCACAGGAAGAACAGGTTTGAGCCATCCGAAAAAAACCGCTGGACATCACCACCTGCCCCTGCCCCTTACACGTCGGACAGATCTTAGGTTTACTCCCGGACTTGGCCCCGCTTCCCTCGCAAGAGGTACAAAAATCGTTTCGCGGAACCTTGAGCGTTTTTTTAACGCCGCTATAAGCTTCTTCGAGGCCAAGTTCCACTTCATATTGAATATCGCGCCCGCGACGTGCCCGACGAGAGCCTCTCCCTGAGGAAGTCTCTGCGAAAACATCAAATCCCGTGTCCCCGAAAATCCTGCCAAAGATATCGCCCAGATTCGCTCCTTCAAAGACACTGCTAAAATCAGCGCCTTTAAAAATGTCTTCGGTGGTGTAACGCTGATCGATCCCGGCGTGGCCGTATTGATCATACATCGCCCGCTTCTGCGGATCAGACAAGACGCCGTAGGCTTCGGAAATTTCTTTGAATTTCTCTTCCGCTTCCTTCTTTTTCTCCTCGGGAACGCGGTCCGGATGGTGAGACAGCGCTAAAGAACGGTAAGCTTTTTTGACGTCCTGCAGCGTCGCGCTTTTGGGAATGCCTAGAATTTCGTAGTAGTCTTTTTTCATTTATGAACGTTTAATCCCGTAAGTAATACCATCTATTTTCCAACATGGCCAAATAGAAGAATCTGGCGCCAAATAGTAAACCCATTTGTTACTTCTAATATCTTCCATTGAAGTCATCGTCGAAAAAAGTAAGCCTGGATTTGTTGAGACAGTTATTGTCTTCGTAAGAGTGGCTGTAAAAGCCCATCCCTGACTACTATTTGCAGAATGAGTATGCAACTCTATACCTTGATACGGGGTTTTACCTTCGATCTTGGGAACAACGATTTCAACAGAAGCTAAAGCCGGAACAAGAACAAAAGGTATAATTGAATTTTTCATCTAAAATTCCTTTCAAATAGAAATCCGCAAATGGTCGTAAAGAAATTCTGGCGCTAAATCCGCTCCATTATCCCACAGAATGGTTTGCAAGAAAGGATCGACTTTAACGGTTTTAAACAAAGCGAGGTCTTTTAACGGGCCAAAAATCTCTCCTTCCAATTCCACAGACAAATCGACTTCACCGGCCGCCCCGTCATTGAAACGCACCCAAATCACATAATCACGCAAATATTTAACTTCGACAACATGAAGAATCATATTTTTATTCTAACGGTTTAATTGGAAATAATTGTTTTTTGGATTTTACCAATTCCCATTCTTTTCTTAATTCGTCTAAATGCAATTTCCGCCATTCTGTCACCAGTGCTAATGCCCTCGGTGTCATTTTCCCCGTTACGTGCCCTGTCTCAATCTCCACAACAACCTCGTCATCCCCGTGTTTAGCATGAAAATGAGCTGGCTCATGTTCCCGCCAAAACATATAAATGACAATGCCATAAAATTGGCTGATAATTGGCAAAGTCTACCTTCTTAAGATATCACCGCTTCTCACTTCTCATCCTCCGCCTTGAAATCCGCGTCGATGATATCATCTTTTCCGTTGCCGCCGGAAGTTCTCTTTTGTTCTTTGCCCTCCTGGGCAGAGGATTTTTCCTCGTTTGCGCCAGAGGCCTTGCCTGCCGTCTGCGCTTGCTGTTGCTGCGCCGCGGTTGCTTTATAAACTTCTTCGGCGAGCTTATGGCTGGAGCGCTGTAAAGATTCCATACCCTGTTTAATCTTCGTTGTGTCTTTAGCTTTGATCGCATCTTTCAAAAAATTTAATTCTTGTTCGATATTAGCTCTATCCTGCGAAGAAACTTTATCGCCATAATCTTTCAACGATTTCTCCGTCGAATAAACCTGACTGTTGGCCTGATTCAACAGCTCAACCTCTTCTTTTTTCCTTTTATCTTCCTCAGCAAATTTCTCTGCTTCTTTAATCATCTTCTGAATTTCTTCGTCGGATAATTTTTTCGGCGCGGAAATCTTAATCGACTGCTCTTTGCCGGTCCCTTTATCTTTGGCGGAAACATGGACAATCCCGTCGGCATCAATATCGAAAGCGACCTCAATCTGGGGAAGTCCCCGGGGAGCCGGAGGGAGTCCGACCAAATCAAAGCGTCCCAATTCCGTATTATCATTGGCCATCTGGCGCTCTCCCTGCAGAACCCGGATCGTCACCGCCGGCTGATTATCCTCGGCGGTTGAGAAGATTTGACTTTTTTTCGTCGGGATCGTCGTGTTTCGTTCAATCAATTTTGTGAAGACTCCACCCAAAGTTTCAATTCCTAAAGAAAGAGGCGTGACATCCAAAAGCAAAACTTCTTTCGCCTCTCCTTTAATAATGGACGCCTGAACTGCGGCGCCTAAAGCCACACACTCCATCGGATCAATCCCGTGTTCAATATTTTTTCCTAACTCTTTCTCAACGAACTTTTGGACAATCGGCATACGGGTTGGGCCCCCGACCAGAATGACCCGATCAATTTTCATCCCTTCCCCTATTTTAGAAGCAGCATCTTGCATCGCCTGCACCACCGGGCCGCGACATCGCTCAACGATCGGCGAGATTAAATCTTCCAATTTGGCACGATCGATCGACATCGTCAAATGCTTGGGACCGCTAGCATCCGCGGTGATAAAGGGGAGATTAATATCGGTTGAGACGGTGCTGGAAAGTTCGACTTTAGCTTTTTCGGCAGCTTCGCGCAGCCTCTGAAAAGCCATTTTGTCATTTTTCAAATCAATCCCCGATTCTTTCTTGAATTGATTAATGATATGATCGATCAAAACATTATCCATATCGGTTCCGCCCAACTGGGTATCCCCGCTCGTCGATAAAACCTCGAACGTGGCGGCTTTATGGGTATCATCCCATCCCATCTCAAGAATCGTCACATCAAGCGTTCCACCGCCGAAATCAAAAACCAAAATCTTTTGTTCTTTGCCTGCTTTATCCAGACCATAAGCCAGGCAGGCCGCGGTTGGTTCGTTAATAATTCTTAAAGCTTTTAAGCCCGCGATCTCTCCGGCATCTTTGGTCGCCTGCCGTTGATTATCATTGAAATACGCGGGAACCGTGATGACCGCCTCTTCGACTTTATCGCCGAGGTATTTTTCCGCATCGGCTTTGATCTTCTGTAAAATAAAAGCACCGATTTGCTGAGGAGTATATTCTTTCCCCAAGACTTTAAATTTGTGATCAGTTCCCATCTTGCGTTTGGCAGCATAGATGGTTCCTTCAGAATTGATCGCGGCCTGACGACGGGCGGGTTCTCCGACCAATCGCTGACCATCTTTCGTGAACGCGACGAACGACGGGAAAGCCTTGCCCGAGGCAACGCCAGCTCCTTCGGCAGAAGGGATGATGACCGGACGACCCCCTTCCATCACCGCCGCTGCTGAGTTTGAAGTTCCTAAATCAATACCAATGACTCTAGCCATATGTTTTCCCTCCTATGCGAATAAAATTCTAAGCACGAAATCCGAAACAAGTTCAAAATTCTTTCGAATTTTTTGATTAACTGTTGATCTTCTTTTTAGCCACCCTCACCTTGGCGGTCCGCAGCACCCGATCACCGAGAAAATATCCTTTTTGAAATTCTTCTAAAATCGCCTCATCGTCGGCCTTGTCGGTTTCTTCCTGCAGCAGAGCTTCATGACAATGCGGGTCAAATTTTTTTCCTAAAGAATCCATGGGCTGCACATTATTCTTTTTTAACATCTCGTAAATGTGCGCCATGATCATTTCGATCCCTTTTAAGAAAGCCGTATAATCCTCGTGTTTGGCCTGGGCGGCCTCCGTCGACCGTTCTAAATCATCCAAGATCCCTAAGAATTCACTCAATAGACCTTCGTTGGCGTATTTCACGAACTCCTGACGTTCGCGTTCCATGCGCTTGCGCGCATTATCAAACTCGGCGAAAAGGCGGACATATTTATCCTTATAATCCGCCAGCTCCGTCACCAGCTTTTGATATTCGGATTCTTTAAGTGAAATCATTTTCTCTTCTTGTTTTCTCTCCTCGATCAATCCCTCCAGGGGTAGACGATCGACCGGTCCCTTATTGTTATTATCTTTTTTCTCATTGAGCATAAGATCTATTCCTACAAAAGCTCTGCAATTAAATCCGAAACATAGTCTAACGTGGAAACGACTTTTTCATAATCCATACGCGTCGGGCCTAAGACCGCCAGGCGGCCGCTGGGACCGTTTTCCTTTTTATAACTGACCACCGCCAGAGAACAGTTCTCAATCGCCGAGCAGGCAGTCTCGTGCCCGATATAGATTTTGATTTTATCTTCTATATTGCGGTTGATCACTTCCAAAATCCGCTCCTTTTCTTCCAGGGCTAGCAGGATATGTCGGATATTGTCGAGCTCGCGAAAATCCGGGTAGCCGACAACAAAACTCGTTCCCCGGCAAAATACTTTATCGGGAACGCCATCGATAGAAATAATGCTCGTGTAGTGGGTCAAGTCAGAAATGACCTTCGAGGTCTTCTCCAGCAGGGCTTCTAATTCTAAAACATTTTTTTGATATTCAAATTTGATCCGCTCTTTTTCTCCTGCGAGGAGTTGGATTTCGTGCATCAGGTGATCCACATAATACCGATATCCCAGTTGCGTGGGGACACGACCGGCGGAGGGGTGCGGATGGGTCAAATATCCTTGTTCTTCTAATTCCGCCATAATATTGCGAATTGTGGCGGGGCTTAAATCTAAATGATATTCATGGGCAATAAAAGCAGAACTGACCGGTGTGATAGTTTTGATATACTGATCAACCACGATCGCTAAAACGATATCATTTCTTCCCTGATAAGCATTTTTGCGTGTCATTATGCTTTCCCTTTTCAGTTATTGAGTGTCAACTTTAGCACTCTAATATCATGAATGCTAAGGCCGTATTATAATAAAAAATTTTTTCTTGTCAATAGACAAAACTTGCTTAAAATTTTAACCAATTTTATCACTCAGGAATTATGAGTGCTAATTTTTTCTTATAGTATTCCTAAAATTTTCAAAATCCCCTGACAAAACTGCGGAAGATCATCTGGTCTGCGGCTTGAAACCATATGGCGATCAATCACACGCAGTGCATCACTTCAGATGGCTCCGGCGTTGCTCAAATCGTCTTTGGCAACCATTATGCCAAATTTCCGAAGCATTTGATGCGGTTTAAAATTCGGGAGAGCCCTTCTTGAAATACTGTGGTGTCCGGTAAAAGACTTAAAACAAAATAACCTTCTTCATTAAAGTCAAAAAAATACCCGGGATGAACGTAAACATGGTCTTTGGTTAAAAAATCCATCACCCATTCCTCTTCACTTAATTTCCCCGAGGGAAGTGTCACAACAGCGTACCATCCTCCTTCGCAATCAAGATACCGGCAGTATTTTTGATCGAAAGAAGTCAGAGCCTGTTGGAGAAATTCCAAATTCTTTTTCAACCGGGTCCGAATTTCTCCCTGAATTTCTTCCTGCAATGACAACCACTGTGCTAAAGCGTTTTGCACCGGGGTGTTGACCGAAAGGTAGGTGTCCAAGATAATTTCGAGACGCTTAGCAGCTTCTTCCACCATATCTTGCGGACCATTGATTGCGATCCATCCTAATTTCATCTGCGGAAGTCCTAAACTTTTCGAAATTCCGCCGAGCGAAAAAGAAAGAACACGGTTCTGGGCCGCGACACTCACAACTCTGTTCGGATTTTCTGCCAAAGCATAATCCGAGAAAACTTCATCACTCACAATCGCCATGCCCTGGCGCACACAAAGCTCTTGAAGTTTCTTAAATTCTTTTTGAGTTATAAAAGATCCCGTCGGATTATTGGGATTAACCAAAATAAGTAACCGTATGGACGGCGAAATTAAATTTTCTAATATCGGAAAATCAATATGCCATCGCGCTTGTGTCCTATCATAAAGCAACGGATAAAATTCCATTTGAGCATCATTTAATTCAATTAGAAATTGAAATAGCGGATAACTGGGTCGGGCAACTAAAACCTTTTCTTGGGGGTTCATTAAAAGCCGAAAAAGATAAGAATAGGCTTCGCTGGTTGAGGCGGTTAAAAAAATTTGTTGCGGATCGACCGTTATCCCTTTTTTTTGATAATACCGGCTAACCGCCCTCCGGGCCTCGAGAGATCCTTGAGCACACGGAGCATAGACCATATTCTGCTCTTGGGATAACGCGGTAAGAATTTTATCTTTAGGATATTGAAAACCGCAAGCCGTGGGATTCGATTCGGTTAAATCAATGAGGAAAATATTTTTTTCGCGTAATGTCTGTAACATAACAGACAGCGGATTCAATTCTAGCTGCCAATGAGTGCGTTTCGCAAAAAAATTTTTCTTAGGCATGATTCAAATCTTTTAATCCGAAGGCCACAAACATCTCTTTGGTTTTTTCCTGCATAAACACCCGGTCATGGAGGAAATCTTTATTTCTGACACCGCCCAGACGAAAATCTTTGATCTCGCCAATCCCCAGAAAAGATAGCGTGGTTTTAAGGTAAGGGATGACAAAATCGTTCGGGGAATCCGGCGGATAATAATCGCCGCTAGTCATGATAATGTAAGCGCAATGTTCTTTGAGTAAGCCAACGTAATTTTTATTTTCATCAAAATCCCACAGACGGCCGCGCTGGGTCACTTTGTCAAAAAAATCTTTTAAGGCCGCCGGAATACCAAAATTCCACATGGGAACAGGGAAAATAAGCCGCCGGGAACTCAAGATCAGGTCAATCCACTCTTGATTGTATTCGTAGTTAAAATATCTCTGCTCACCGCCATAGAGCCGGATGATTTTAGTTTCTGCGCCCAATCTTTCAGCGAGACGTTGCGCCAGGGCGCTATTCAAAGAATATTGGTCGTTTTGGGGATTGGGGTCGATGATAAGGTTCATTTTTGGAATTAATCTTCGTCTTCTTCCTCTTCTTTATCTCGTAACTTCGTAATCTCATTATCCAACAAAAGCAGACCCCGTCCGTCGGTGCCGGCAATCTTGACGAGATCTAAAATAGAATTAAAAAGTTTTTCCTCTTCATGCTGCTCGGCCACATACCATTGCAAAAAGTTAAAAGACGAATAATCTTTCTCCTCAAAACACAATTCAACCAAACGATTGATCGATTTAGTGACGTTGATTTCATGTTCCAAGGCCAGTTCAAAAACCTGCGCAATAGATTTATAGGCGGCGGGCGGTTCTTTAAGGGCAGACACCAGGGAATGACCGCCGGCACTATTGACATAACGAAAGAGTTTCATCATATGTTCGAGCTCTTCGTCGGATTGCTGATACATAAATCCGGCACAGCCGCGCAGCCCGCTTTTTTCACACCACGAGGCCATGGATAAATAATAGTTAGCGGCGTACGCCTCTTTGGCAATCTGTTCATTTAACGCTGTTTCGATTTTTTTGGATAACATTTTTTGCTCCTTTCATGTTTTAAAAAATTTTTTCCACTCACAATGAACCCCAAAATGATTATCTTCGAAGTTATTATGACAACCTTTAACCGGATTTAACATTGTTTTGATCTCCTCCAAAATGATCCTCACGCTTAAGTCGTTCAATTTCTTTTTCCTTCTCTTTCAACAACGCCTCAAGTCGGTCGTACTCGGGTTTGGCGATCCAGGCCACCGCTTCATTTTTTTCTTTTAATTTCGCATTGGTTCTTTTTAATTCCGTCAGTTCTTTTTTATATTGTTCTAAAGTAGTCTCGTACGCCTGGACTTTGGCCGATAAAGACCGCCGCTCGGTATTGACGATCTCGAATTCGCTTTTCACTTCTCGAAGTTCATGTTCCGCTCTTAAACGTACAGCGTGTTCTTCTTCCACACTTTGCTCAAGTTTCAAACGATCTTGTTTAAACTGCTGCGCCTCTTTGTTTCTTTTGTCAACGGAGTCTTGTTCTTTCTCGCGCCAGCTTTTTTCTTGTGCGAGCTTTTCTTGCAGACGTTTATTTTCTTCTTGGGCTTGAATAAATTCTTTTTCTTTTATCCTTTCACGCTGCTGCAGATTCTCAATATCGTGCTTTAAAGACTCAATGTGTTTCTCTAATCGCAGGACCTGGGCGTCTAAATCTTTTTCCCGCTCGGTCGGTTCGGGTTTAGATTTTCTCTTCTTCTTTTTCTCGTCATCAGTGGGCAATAAAAACATCACCATCAAAAGAATGAGGATCGTAATAATGATAATGATGCCGATGATGGTCATTACGGACATGAGATTTCTAGTCCCTTCCTAAATTGAAACGAAATAATTCTTAAGACCATAGACTAAAGACCTTTTGAGTCTATGGTCTATGGTCTGTAGTCTGTGGTCTAAACGTCTCCTCTAATCTTTGCAGATTTTGCTGAGCGGCCTGGAAATTCGGATCAATTTTTAGAACGCCTTCCAGCGTTTCTTTCGCCTGATTAAAATTTCCTTGCTTGATTTGACAGATCGCCAGGTTGTTGCGGGCCTGAAGATCCCTCGGGTTTAAGGCAATCGCTTTCTGAAAATGAATAATACCCTGCACAAAATTATTTAAATAAAGATAGTCGACACCTAAATTATTATGCAGCCTAGCATCTGGCGGGTCAATGGCCAGAGCATTCTCATATTCTCGAATAGCGCCTGGGAGATTTGCCTGAAATTCGTAACAATGCGCCAGATCAAAATAAATCTCTTTCAAGAAACCTAAATAAAGTTTTTTCGCCTGAAAGGATTTGGTTTTTCCTAGATAATTTTTCATAATATCCAAAGCAATGCGGTATTCGATGATCGCCGGTGGATATTCTTTATGAAAGTAATACGCTTTTGCTAACAAAAAATGCCCGCGACCAAAAGTATGCTCGAAACTCACCACCCGCTTAAAGAGCGGAACCTCATCGCGCCAGTAGGTATTTTGTTTCATCGTTAAAACAACACCGCTTAGCACTAAAACAGCTACCAGTAAAACACCGATTTTTTCTTTTTCTTTGAAAATTCGTGCGACCCCATAACTTCCCACCAAAACCATAAATAAAACAAAACCCGTCGCCGAAAAATATAAAAAATGCTCGGCGGTCAAGATAAAAGAATACTCATTAATCAGCGGAACAATATTCAAGGAAGGAGCAAGCGACAACAAAAACCATCCGCCGCTAAAGGCCAGCCAGCGCCAATAAATTCTCGGCATCTGCCGGACTAAAAATACCAGCAACCCAAAGAACAAGGAAAAAATCATCATCGGTAGAACAAATGGCTGCAGGACATCCACCGACCGATAGTAGTGAAGTCCCGCAGGAAAAATCATCAATCCTGTAAAAGTCAATAAAACCGACGGGATTTGCAAAACCCTTAAAACCAATTCATCTTTGAAATCAAAAATATGTGCCAGGGAAGCTCCGGTGATTATTTTTCGCAGCACAAAATATCCCCCGGCAAGAATCAGGAAACCCGTTATTCTTAAAAAATTATTGTAGGTATACCCCGTTTCCAAAAATTTGCAATATTTCACTTCAGGAAAACGGGGTATTATCCCTCGTTTTTCTATAAAGGAAGAAGATTTAGATATTGCGAATTTAAGGAAACGAGGGATAAATTTTCCACGGGTTAGATCGGCATGAAAACAAAATTCATAGAGTATAATCAATAGTGGAAACATAATCGCCTGTTCCTTGGCCAATAATGCCATTCCAAAAAAGATTAATGCCAGCCCATACCACCCAACACTGCGATGAGACCCGCCGGGATTCCCAGCCAGCAAGTAACAGATAAAGCTCAGCAGACAAAAAAAAGCAAAGACCAGATTAGAAACCCCGGAAACACAGGCCACAGCTTCGGTCTGCACCGGATGGATTAAAAAGAAAATCGCCGTACAAAATGCCAGAATTTTTCGTTTAAGGACAAATGAATTTCCATCAGGCAGGAACATAATCAACACATAAACCAAAATACTATTGACGCTATGCAGCAGCACATTAAATAAATGATATCCGTGAGGATTAAGATGAAAGACAAGGTATTGAATTTTATAAAGTATTTCTAAAAGCGGACGGTAGTAACTATTGATAATCGAAAACGGTTGACCCGACGTCAAGCCGATCGAGGATCGGAAAAAAATAGAGGAAAGGTCCCTCCAGCTGCCTAAATGCGGATTATTCTGGATGAACACCACATCGTCGTGGACGAAGGGATGAAAGATCGCGTTGGCGTAACTGACCAGACCTAAGCATAGCAGCAGGGCTGAGACTTTAAATAAGGATAAACGATTCACCTGGGCCTCTTTGGCGTAGGGCATAGAGCATAAAAAAATTACTTCACCACCCACTTGCCATCTTCCGTTTGAATCTTATCCCCGGGACTCGCTTTATCCCGCTGGACCTGCGCAAAAACTTTCTCGATGGTTTCCCTGGCACCGGATAAATTATTCTGAACTTCAATCGCCTGATAAATGACTTTGCGGTCCTGGTTTTCACTTTCCACCAAACTCCCGGCAGAGGAATCATTACCCAAGAGCTCGACGTATCCACGATTATTTTCTCCCACCACCCCTTTGGCTTTGAGTTCTTTGAGTTGATCAAAGCGGTTGCGTCGATTCTCTAAAGCCGATTTGACCTCGGGAGTCATTTCTTTGATGTCGTATTTTCCATCGGCAAAAACATTTTGTGGGAAACTGAATATACTTACACTCCCTAAAAGAATCATCGTAAGAATAATCTTTTTTCTCATTATTTAGTCCCTCCTGATTTTTCTGAATTCTCTGTTTGCTTTGATTCATCCGATGTTTTTCCTGAACTCACAAAATCTTCAATGTTACTAGCCGAATCCTTCAGGCCCTTGATGTCGAGGGTAATATGCGCATTGATTGTGATTGGCCGGTTCGGATCTCCGACGGCTTTGACGGTACAGCCAGTAAATACAAAAAACAATAAAACAATCAGGGCCAAGACATTCCTATTAAAGAATTGTTTTAAGAACACGTTATCCTCCTTCTATTATGGAAAATTTTTAAACTCCTGCAGATAAATTCCCAGTGGCGCATCGAGATTGATATCCAGAAGGATTTCATGGATATCCAAATTCAATCTCTTGCTCCCGACAGCGATTTCTACGACCATAGTCTGTTCACCAACATTCTTTATCTGAACAACAGCTTTCTCGATGGGGATATCCCCGTTGGTCTTCAGTAATCGCAGCAGATCTTCTTTCTGAGTACTCGGTGGCAAATAATTAGTCAGCTCCCCCAGCAAAAAAGCTTTGATCGTGCCTCCGGGATGAACATGCAAATCACAAACCAGTGTTTTTATCTTCGCGCCGGCGCCGGTCAATTGAATTTTTCCATCAAACTTTCCATCCACTTGAGAAAAAATTTGATTATTGATCGACCTCAGAGCTTGCGAATCCATATCGGTTAACGTTAAATTAACGTCATAGGATAACACAGAAAGGTCATCAAATAAAATCTCTCCTTGAATTTCTCCTCCATATCCTCGGGCATAAAAATCTTTAAAACGCATTTGGTTTACGTTTCCTTCCAAAAGCGCTGAAATCTCTTCGAAGCGAGCGGAAGCAAAATCAATCGACGCCATCTTCAAATCGCCGTGCATACGGATTGGTTTGTTATTCAAAAAATCCAAAGTCAAATTCAGTTTGATGCCCTTCGCCTTGAGATGATCGATCGCCATACGAGCATCGTCGACTAGAATCGCTATTTTTTTCTCATTTTCCCATAAAGCTTTATTGCTTTTAACAATAAAAGAATGGACCTCAGACTGCGGTGTGGCGTTTCCATTTCTTAAAACTAGATGCACATCCTTAAAAAGGATTTCATCAAAGAAATGAAAACTACGGCTTTGGTAAGCAAAGGATTGTAATTTGATCTCTGGATAACGTGCGTGAATCCATTGGGAGAGGACAAATCCAGGAAAACCGTGGGAATAAAAAACAAAGTAAAAAAGAATTCCGAAAAAGCCTAAAAAAAGAATCAAAATAAACGCCCAGAATTTTTTCATCGGCTGACATAAAAAAGGTCGAGACGTTTTATCAGTGAATAAAAGCGTCTCGCTCAAAAACGGCAGGCTTATCTTTTAACCCAAGAATTGCAATTGAAACAATTGCAATTCTTGGGTTAAACCCGAATTTCAGTTTCACTACAAGTTAGTCCAATAAGCGTGAACTGAAATTCTTGGGTTTAAAATTATTTTCAACAAAATCCTTCAATTCATTCACCTGCTGGTCAATCAGATCCAACGTTTGCCGGCCCGAAGCAAAATCGTTGGCCTTAGCCATTTGTTCGAGATTGAGAAAAGAAACTCTTAACTTCTTGGCGGAGATATTTCCGGAGGCCCCTTTCATCCCATGCGAAATACTTTTCACCGCCTCAAAATCTTGATGGGCGACCGCCTGCTCAAGGGCCTGCTTTTTCTCGACATAATCCTCTAAGAAAATCTGCAACAATTCCTTCAAGAGCTCTTTGTCCTCATGGACTCTTTCCATCACTTCCTTCATGTCGATTGCCTCATCACTCATAGAGTATTTCCTTTCTTAAAAATGTTTTCAATAACCTCAAAAAGTTTGAGCCGGTCGATAGGTTTGGAAACATAATCATCCATCCCGGCCGCCGAACATTTCTGACGATCTTCCTCCAGGGCCCGGGCGGTTAAGGCGACAATGGGGATGTACTTTCCGGTCTTTTTTTCATCCTCCCGGATAAGACGGGTCGTCTCCAGCCCGTCGAGTATAGGCATGTGGGCATCCATCAAAACTAAATCAAATGATTCTTTATTCAAACAATCCAAAACCTCTTGGCCGTTGAGGGCCGTGTGAACGCGCCAGCCTTGTTTCTCCAATATTTTAACGGCGATTTTCTGGTTCACCAAATTATCTTCCGCCAGTAAAATCCGTAAACTTTTTAAATCTTTGAGCGAACTCGGTGGGCTTTCGGGGGAAGCAGTCTCTTCTTTTTTAGGAATATCAACGAGAACGGATGCCTTCTTTTTATATTTAAAATTGGCCGTGAAATAAAACGTGCTGCCCTGGCGTTCTTCACTTTCGACCCAAATCCTCCCTTTCATCATCTGAACCAGTCGTTTGGATATCGCCAGTCCCAATCCCGTACCACCGTAGCGACGGGTGGTCGAATCATCGGCTTGAGTAAAAACATTAAAGATATCGCCCTGTTTATCTTTCGGGATACCGATTCCCGTATCGGCCACAGAAAAAAGAAGCTGACATTCATCCGTCGACATCGAAGACACCTGAATATTCATGGTCACTTTACCCTTATGCGTAAACTTAATCGCATTATTAATCAGATTGACGAAGACCTGGCGCAGCCGGACGGGATCCCCCTCTAATAATTCGGGGACCTTCTCATCAATATGCCAGGATAATTCCAATTCTTTGTTACGCGCCAGAACCGACAAACCCTTACAAACACTTTTCGTAATATTATATAAATTGAATTCAATCGATTCGAGATTGATCTTCCCCGCCTCAACCCGAGAGAGATCTAAGATGTCGTTCAGAAGACTAAGGAGGTTATCGGCCGCATCTTTGGCCACGTTGAGATTCTCTTTTTGCTGGTCGCTAAGCGGCGTATCCAGAGTCGAATCGATCATGCCCATGATCGTGCTCATCGGGGTTCTGACCTCATGGGACATATTCGCCAGAAATAGACTCTTGGCGCTATTGGCCTTCTCGGCGGCCAATTTGGCCTGTAAGAGCATCTGCTGAAATTTTTTCTGCTCGGTGATATCCTGCATAATCCCGACGGATCCCACCATATTTCCGTTAGCATCTTTTAGGACATTGATGGAAAGATCAATATCGATAATCTGACCATTTTTTTTAATGATCTTTGTTTCCAGATGATGTTTAGATCCGGTATGACGGATATTTTCCGCATGGATTTTGGTCCATTCTAAAGCAGGATACAGGGAATTGACCGGCTTTAAATAAAGATCTTTTTTCTTATATCCCAGAAGATGTTCGGTGTAACTATTCCAAGAAATGATCCGTTCGTTTTCATCCGTCAACGTGATAGCGGCGGCGGAATTATCCAGAATAATCCGGATTTTATTTTCAGATTCTTTAATCTTTCGCTCGGCGATCTTTTGATGGGAGATATCGCGCATGATACCGATTGCCCCGGTAAAATTGCCCTGGGTGTCTTTGAGAACCGAGATGGCCATATTCACATCGAGCAACTTCCCGTCTTTCTTATAGATCTGTGTCTCGATATCGGAAAGCATGCCCTTACGACGGATTTGAAAGTAACGTAAGCGGCGCCATTCCCGCGGAGGATACAAATCTTTGACGGGTTTATTAAATAATTCTTCTTTAGTCATCTCGAGCATTTTCTCGGCGAAAGGATTCCAGGCCATAATCTTCTCTTCTTTGTCGGTCACGGTGATGGCCGCAGCAGAATTGTCAAAAACGACGCGGAACAACTCTTTCGATTCTTTCAAATCCTGCTCCACCTGCTTTTGCACTGAAATATCCTCGACCACCACATCAAAATATTTAACCTTACGATTTTTTTCTTTATTGAGCTTTTCCTTTCCAATAACCGCAACATAAGTCACTGAGCACCAGAAAGGGGTTTTATCTTTGCCTTTCAGCCGAATTTCTTCTTTTTCGACAAAACCTTGAGCGCCGGCTTTCTTAATCAGCAGCCGGAATTTAGCTAGATCCGCAAAAATGCCTTGCACCGGAATTTTAAGAATGGCCTGAGAACTATAGCCAAACATTTCCCGGAAAGCTGTATTGACAAACAAAAATTTTCCCATCGACCCGGGAGTGCAGCGATAGATACCGATTTTTAAGTTATCGATCAGTTCTTTGAATTTGAGGTCATCGGTTGGCATGAAAATAATATTAATTTTGATGATTACGGATAAAAGGAGAAAGTAGAAAGTAATGCGATTGGCCGCCTCGCAGTAAATTAGTTTACTCTCTACTTTCTTCTACTACTCTGTACTTCAATAGGATAAAGTCCATTACTTATGAAACTTAATATTCCTCGAAATCGCAACCAAACTAAACAACCCCACGAAAATGGACAAAGATATCATACAAACAAGCCCAATTGAAATCCACTCTTTGGCAAAATTTGCCGGTATCATTCCTTGGGTTATATAAGCAATTAAAATAAAAGCAACGACAACGGCAGAGGCACCGATAAAAAATATAAGCAACGAGAATAAAGAAGAAAGGAAAATAACGCAAACATTATAAAGAAAAAGATTTCCCCGGGCCATTTTACTGGCAGCGATGCCTATGCGTTCCATATTGCATTTCCTTTTAAGAGTGACTCGTCGCTCGTGATACGAACGACGAGTCACGAGTCATGAAAAAAATCAACCGCCCGCTTTAATCCTCTGAATCTCCTTCTTCGCCGCCTCAATGCGATCGTCGATATAAGGATGCGTTCTTAAAATAAGCGGCGGTTCGGGACCTTTCGATTCTCTTTTTAAGACTTCGAAGGTTTCCAGCATGCCATTCACATTATAGCCGGATAGATCCAGATATTTGATCCCCAGCCGATCTGCCTCTAGCTCATCGTGACGGCTGTAGGCGGAGAATATGAGATTCGTCAGAACATTCGTCCCTGAAGCCATAATTCTTCTCATCTGATCTTGCATTTTGAGTGTACTAAATACAATATTCCCGATGATACTGTAACCGACCGAGGCCTGAAATTTTTTGATCGTGTGACGGGCCGCGCAGTGGCCTATCTCATGCGCTAAGACGGCAGCAATTTGATCGTCGGTTTTTAATTTATCGAAAAGACCGGTAAAACAATACACGTTTCCGCCGGGGGTCGTGAAGGCGTTTAATTCATTTTTGTCGATCAAAAAGAAATGATATTGATAATCCTGGCGGTCCGAAACTTGAGAGACCTTGGCGCCGATCCGTTTCAATCGAGCCACTTTTTGCTGGTCCGCAGAAAGCCGGTATTCGCTCATGAGTTTTTTGTGAATATCTTCTCCCATCGTCACTTCCTCACTCGTTGGAATCACAATGAATTCCCGTCGGCCGGTCGCGGCATTATAAGACTCAAAACTCGCGCAGCCGGAGAGCGTGACGAGCAAAAAAATTTGCAAGGCAATCAGGGCAATAAAGAATTTGTCTTTAACAGCGTTCATCATATTTATTGCCTGTCCCCCAAAAGCAAAAGGTGACTGTCACTTTTTTCTCTACCTTAACGAACAGGGTTTTTCAGCGATAACTATTTCGATCAAACCCGATTTTCAATGGATTCTCTCGCAATTTTTATCGCATCGTGGAGTTTTCGTTCCAAAACATCCCTCGGTGGTAATTCGGTCATATATTCTGCAACGCGTATTCCACTTTTACTTAATTCCAAAAGTTCGATCTGTTCTTGAGATTTTCCTGCACAGAGAATAAGGCCGGCGGGATGGTCTTCTTGGGATTTACGTTCATACTTATCCAGCCAACGCAAATATAATTCCATCTGACCTTTAAATTCTGGCTTGAATTTATCCAATTTAAGTTCCATAGCCACCAGCCGGCGAAGTTCCCGGTGATAAAACAATAAATCCAGATAATAATCCTCCCCATCAACGATTATTCGTTTTTGGCGCGCCACAAATGAAAAACCTTTACCGAGTTCCAAAATAAATTTCTCCAGCTCACGTAAAATAGCGGTCTCAAAATCTTTTTCACTATAACTATCTTTCAAATTAAGAAAATCCAAAATATATGGATCACGAAAAACCAGATCAGGCGTCATTTTTCCATGTTGTTTCAATTCGGCAAGCTCTTTTGTGATCAATTCCCGCGGTTTCTTTGAAATAGCCGTGCGTTCGAAAAGCATTCCTGCTATTTTCTGACGCAGAGTTCTTACATTCCATTGCTCTACACGACACATCTCGGCATAAAATTCGCGAGCGGATCTTTAACCGGTAATATAGCCACAATATGACTCCAGCCCAATTGTCGTGACAACGTCACGACAATTTCCTTCTCAGGAAAACTCTCGACAAACTGGAGCATACGCCAAATATTCTTCTCATCAAAGCTTTTCCCATATTCAGCAATCAATTCTGTCGACAAGGTTGGAACAATTTCTTCTCCATATTTCGCGCGTTTTTCCTTTAGAATCTCAGACTTAATCCGCTTGCCGATATTCCAATACAGCGCCACTAAAGAAGAATTAACAGCTTGGGCAACCTGTTGACGGGTTAAGACGATAAGCTGACGAATATCTTGAATCAGCTCTTTAGGGACGATCAAAGATGTCTTATCGATTTTTCTCATATATTCCGACGCTACCGCTCAAACTTCACCACCTCCTGCCACCAGCTCGAGGGATCCCAGGATTTGATTTGCTGCCACATTTTTTTTGCGGTTTTGGTTTTTAAATATCCGGGGGCGCGGTTGAAAAATTTTTGGGCGCCCGGGTATCCGTGTTCAACATATTCTTTGGCCTGCACCAGGCATTCTAAAATATCCGCATCGCGCGCGACAATTCCTTCTTTGGTTTGTTGATCTTCGTATTCTCGTCGGAAACATTCGAGTTCCAATTTAATTTTTTCATCCAAAAATTTGACTTGGTCTTTAAAAACCTTTCGCTCGGCATCTTTAAAATCAATATAGTAATGCCCCATCTTATGCAGATCATTGATCCGGGCCTCATGGATGTCGTTAAAAAGCGTCATCACCACCACCTTATAGGGATCAACGCCTTCTAAGTGCGCCAGGTAATAACCAATGACGGCGCAGCGGAAACAATGTTCGGCGACACTCTCAGGGTTAGCTATTCCCGCCACCCACCAGCCGCTACGATGGATCAGTTTAAGAAGTCCTGCCTCGGCAAAAAAATCCAGCGCCCGTCGGTGTGGTTCCAACCGTTGCGGGTTCGAATTATTTTTGTTTTTCGGTTTCGTTTTTTTGTCGGATGATTTCATAGGCTAAGATCGTTGTGGCGTGCGCGACATTAAGGACAAGTCTGGGCGGCACCATCGGGATAGTTAATTCCAGATCCAAATGTTTTTTGATAATTTCTCTAATTCCTTTTTGTTCAGAACCAATAACCAGCGCCAACGGGAAAGGGAGTTTTGTTTCCATTAAATTTTTACCACCTTTCACGACGGTACCGGCAATCCAAAAACCTTTTTGCTTGGCTGAGGCGATGGCGTTGGCGAGATTCGATACCTTAGAAACCGGGACATAATTATCTGCGCCGCAGGCGACCCGCAAAACTGCCTCGGTCACCTCGACGGATGAGTGTTTGGGCAAGATAATCCCAAAATTTCCCAGGCAAGCCAGGCTGCGGATGATTCCGCCCAAATTCTGCGGATCATTGAGTTGATCCAAAAAAATGAGAGATTGCTTTTTGTTAAAAGATTGCTCGAGCATTTCATCATAAGGAATGTACGAGAAATCTTCCACCTCAACTAAGAGTCCCTGGGCATGAAGATTCTGACCCAGTTTATACATCCGGTCTTTAGGGATCGCAAAAATAGGGATGTTCCATTTCTGGGCTTTCTGACGGATGTAAGAGATTTCCGGATGATCTTGCTGGATCAAAATTTTTCTGATCGACTTAGGATTGGACTTGAGCCGTTCGAGGACGGGATTTTTGCCGTAGAGTTTCATTGTATTGGCTTAGAGTATAGAGCAAAGCTTAGAGGGATCTTTTAACCCTACGCTCTAAAGCCCTATGCCCTACGCTAACTTATTATTCGTGAATCTTTTCTTCTCGCATCTTCACTTCTTTATCATAATTCTCTTCTAATTCTTTTTTCTTTTCTTGATAATCGATGTAGGAAATCTGTTTTTGCAGATATTGATGTTCGATTTCATCAAGCGCCTGTTGGTGTTGAGCATAGTGCGGGTCTTTGACAAATGATTCTACTTTTTCCACTTCATAACTGCTGCAACCGGCAAGAAACAAAATTAATGAAAATCCGATTATCTTTTTCATCGCTCTTTCCTTTCTCATTTTTTAATCCCCAATCCCAAAAAAATCAGCGGACGTAAAATACTCCACCATCCAATGATGGGGCGCATCTTTGTATATCCTAATTTCTTCGACGGATAAATCTTGGAGACTGGGGCTTCCCCAACCTTGTAACCGAGTGTGACCGCTTTATACAACAGATACGGTTCAAGCTCATAACAATTGAGCCACTCTTGATGGATATTCATTCTTTGATCTTTTAAAAATGAAAGTTTAAAAGCGCGAAAACCGTTTGTGGTATCGGTCATCTTTTTACCCGTCAGCGACGAAAAAAGCCAGGGATGTAGACGCGTTGCGACCTGGCGATAAAAAGGCATATCCCCGCCGATGGTTCCCCCGCCCAGATAGCGCGAACCCTGCACCAGATCAAAATTTTCTTTAAGGATGGGATCAATCAGCCGGGGAATTTCCTGCGGATTGTCTTTGTCATTTCCCGCCATAATCACCAAAACATCATATTGATTTTCTAGGGCATACGAAATCGCCGTGCGAATCGCCGATCCCACACCTTGCCGTTGAGGATGCTTAATAGTTTTAACGCCGTGGCCATTATAGCTTTCAATCATCTGTGTGGTGCCATCAGTTGATCCATCGTCGATAATCAAGTAATCCAAAAGAAGCGAAGTCTTTTGTCTGGCGGTTAGAAATCGGCCGATCGCATTCTTTAATTTTATATGTTCATTGAAAGCAACGGGGCTGACTAAAATTTTCACGCTTTTCGATTGTCCTAACTTCCCTTATTGAGCTTTTCTTTTGACTAAGGAGTTACCAACGATGATAGTGCAAGCACTTTATGCGAAGGTCAATGATCGACGATGATCGAATCTATATTGCAGACCGCAGACGCATTTAAAATCATCTTTGAGCGCGCGGCCGCACTGACAGGCATAACCTTTAAGACGGGCAGGATTTCCAACGACAATCGTGTGAGGATCAACACCTTTGGTGACAACACTCCCTGCGCCTACAACCGCATATTCTCCGATGGTAATACCACAAAGAATCGTGGCGTTGGTGCCAATCGTAACACCTTTTTTAATCAAGGTTTTCTGAAGAACCCAGGCATCTTTTCTGTGACTACGCGGATAACGATCATTGATGAAGGCACAGTTCGCGCCACAAAAGACATCATCTTCTAAAGTGATTCCCTGAAAAACCGCAATACCATTTTTAAGCGTCACATAATTCCCAACGACACTACCGCTTTCTATAAAACATCCATCACAAATATTGCAGCCACACCCAATTGTGGCTCCATCCTGGATGTTGGCAAAAGCCCAAACTCTTGTTTTCGCGCCGATCTTAGCTTTTTTTCCGACGAGAGCAGTTTTATGTTTGAAATATTTCACAAAACTTCCTTAAATTTAAAATTTTGTTACTCTAAGTGTACGAATGACGCGTATTGGCAAAAGAGGATTCATTTTTAGGAATGGTCACCGGAACCCCTTTTTGATCCATCGATTCTTGAATCGCAGATAACGTTTTCACCACTTCAAAACCTTTTTGAGCGTCGGAGATCTCGGGTGGAATATTATTCAAAACACAATTCACGAAGTACTGGTCTTGAATCTTTAGCGGTTCATGAAACCCGATATTCGGAATGGTAATACTGCCTTCCTTGGAAAGAAGCTGAAATTCCCCATACGTTTCATAAAAATGCGCGGTTTTTTCAACGTGCTTATCATAAAGCTTAATCGGACCCACACCATCAAGATCATCCCACACCACCATTTTTTTATTGCCCACAATCGTGATTTGCCTGACCTTTTTCGGATCCAGCCAGCTCACATGAACATTCACCAAAATATTGTTAGGATATTCTAAATTGGCAAAGGCTAAATCTTCCAGTTGTGTCCCTAAACATTTTTGTCCTCGGGCCGAAACACTTTCGGGCGAGGTATCAAACAAATAATTAAAAATTGAAATGTCGTGCGGGGCCAGATCCCAGAGGGCATTCACATCATAACGAAACGGTCCTAAGTTGGTCCGTTCGCTGTGAGCATAATGGATCGGTCCTAATTCTCCAGACTGAATATATTCTTTCAATTTTACGATTCCCGGATTAAAGACAAAGACGTGGCCGACCATGAGAATCTTTTTTTTCTCTGAAGCAAATTTTTTAAGCTTTAAACATTCATCAGGAAAAAGCGCCAGCGGCTTTTCGCACAAGACGTGTTTGTCGTTTTGTAAAGCTTCTTGGGCTAAAGAAAAATGCGTATTCGTCGGTGAGGAAATACAAACAGCCTGGATTTCTTTATTTTGTAAAATATCTTTATAATGAGTTGTGGTCTCAATATGAGAAAATAAAGTCTTGATAGACTGCAATCGGTCACCACTTAAATCCGCACACATCCCTACTCTTGAATTGGGCAGATGAGAAAAAATTCGAATATGATTAGGTCCCCAATGACCGCAACCAATGACACCGATTGTAACCAATTCTGCCTCCTTCTAACCCAAAAATTACAATTGTGGTTCAATTGCCCCTGCTGCTTCGCTTTGCTTATGTTGATAAAATAAGCGAAGCAAAGCGGCAGGGGTCCGGAGGGCCGTTAGTTCTTTGTCAATTTTGTTTTTGTTAGTTGGTTTTCGTAATAGAAAAATCAACTAACAAAAACGAGTCTGACAAAGGACTGTACAGCGGGGTTATTCGTACTGAATGTCGTCCAGATAAAAAACACAGCCATTAGGGTTGACTTCGACTTTGGCCGCCCATGTAAAGCCTCCGCTAATATACGAAAGATCTTTGCCTCTTAGATCGATTGTATATTGTGTCCATTCGGGGGTAAGGATAACAGGACCGATGACCGCAGAATCAGAATCAGGATATTCGCCGGTGATGCCACCGATCTTGAATTCTTCAATGCGTTCCCCGCCTTTCTCCCCCTTGGCCCAGAACGTCAAGTTTTGCGCGCCAGTTAAGTTGAAGCCTCCTCTTTGGCCGCCCCAATTATTGGCCGGGTTTAACCAATAAATCCCGGCCCATTTTTTTCCTGCTTTGGAACATACAATATCGTAATCGATTTTAATACAGGTTTTGGCGCTGTGACAATTTTCCAACCAGGCATCATCCAGAGATAAACATTTGCCGTCTGGCATGAAGCCAGAAGGCACATAATGATTACTCCGCGATCCTTTATTGGAATAAATCACAAAAGGTTGGAATTGATGGGCGTCTTTTGTTGGGGACCTCTCAGCGGCTGGTGAAGGTTGCGCGGGTTGTGCAGGCGGTTGTTGTCCCCCGGACCCGGAGGCGGATGAATTCTTCTCGGCATTCGACAGGGGGATTCCCACCTGTGCCGCTTCTGCTTGGGATTTTGAGATATTCTCATCGACGGAAGATTGCTTTTCTCCCGATGACTTCGCACAACCCACAAAGATAAAAACCAACAAAACAGCCATCCATCCTAATTTCTGTCTCATATTAGATGATACCTTTCTGAAAAATTTTTATAATTTTTCTAAATGAACTTACTTTTGTGTTAACTCATCCATTTTCTGCTGTGCTGCCTCGGCGGGTTTCCAGAACCATCCCTGAGGATCCCAGCACTGAGCATAGAAATACTCAGCAATCAACTTCTTGTAGGCCTTTTTGGCTTCTTCGATTTTACCGGCCGCCTTATACGCTTCTCCTTGAACAAAAAGACAAGTCCCAACGTCATTCAAGGCCCAATAAGAAAAGATTTTTTCTTTGGATTCCCACGGATATTCCGTTAAAGAACCCTGCATCTCTTTGGCCTTCTGGCCATATTGTTCGATACATTTGTTGGTATACGTCAAGACATCGTCTAAATTATTGTCTTTTAAAGCAGCCCAGGCCTTGACAGTTAATTGCTGAGAACTCCCATCGCCGAAATCCGCTTTAGAACCTGACTCAATCAGAGCTAACTTTTCTTGAGCCGCCTCGGCGGGTTTCCAGAACCAACCCTTGGGATCCCAGCATTGACCGTAGGAATATTCATTAATTAATTTTTGAAAAACTTCTTTAGCCTCATCCATCATATTGGCCCGGCGATAGGCTTCTCCTTGAATAAATAAAGAGGTCGCCACATCATTTAAAGCCCAATACTTGAAGATATCCTCATTCTTTCCGGTGGCATAATCGGTGAGGCTGCTCTGCATCTTCTTGGCCTGTTCGCCGTAGAGTTCAAGACATTTATTAGTATAGGCTAACACAGCTTCGATATCGCCTTTATCCAGCGCTTCCCAGGCTTTCGTTGTCAAAGTCACAGATCGATAATCTCCAAAATTATAAGCGTAAACTGCCCCCGGATAATAAACACCAAAACCCGCGGTGAGTAGTGCAAGGATGATGAACAATTTTTTCATTTCTTTCCTCCTGTTTGATTCGAACTTATCACAAAACTTGAATTTTACGCTCGGCCCATAATTGGGCGATCTACAAAAATTTTGAGATAAATTCTCACAAGTTGTCGTTTTTGGGGTCGTCGCAAAATGCCGATTTGCGTCATTCTGAGGAGCACAGCGACGAAGAATCTCGTCGAGAAGAGATTCTTCGCTTCGCTCAGAATGACAGAAAAGCGCTATTTCGCAACAGTCCCTTTTTACATTAGTGATGTGTCAAATTTAGATCATTTGATTTGAATTCTTAAAATCCACACCTCCCCTCTTATGTTGATAATACACGCAAATCAATGCCATAATTCTTTATAAGTAAAATAGCTCTTACGCAGTTGCCGTAAAAATGGACTTTTTTGACCATTCCCTTGGGCAACGACCCCGAACCATTCCTCATAATAATAACCTCCGGGAAAAGGCCCAATCGCATTGGATTTGCGGTCATGAAAAAACGGTTCATAATTCTTCCACCACTCATCCAACCACTCAAAAGCGACTCCTCCTAAGGCATTGCCTATTCCTTCGGGATGACCTGCGGTATTTTCTTTAATATCTTCCCAATTACCCCGATGATAACTCGCTTGGGCCTCCTCTGCTTCTTCTTTGGTCAAATGCGGGGCATAGGATGGACAGCCATACTCGGTGACAAACGCTGGTTTGCCCGTCGCACCAGAAACTTGTTCCCAGTAAGCGCCAAAACCATAATCCCCCCGATAAAGATTTGCCCCGTAGACATCCACATCGGGAGCGTATTTGGCAAAAAGATCCAGATACAATGTATCGCCGTTACAAATCGCTATGGGGTGATTTTTATCGATGGACTTGATCCAGCGAGCCACTTCATTAACAAATTTAAAATAGGTGACGGGTTTCTTATCGGCATTATTGGCCACCCCATAATTATTTTCATTACCTAAAAGCCACATCAGGACATAAGGCTCATCTTTATATTCCATCACCATTTTTTTCACCGACTCCAGCATATTTTTACGATGCTCGGGGTTTTCGTAGTCCGTTCCTTGATACCAGCTGGCGCCTGATCCCAAAGTATATTTTCCCAAAAAATCTCCGATGATCATCCGGATCCCGTATTTTTCATACATCTCTCTTAAAATTTTTTTGTTGAATTCAAACGGCTGATGGTATTCCCGGATCGTATTGACACCCATTTCTTTCATCAATTCAAAATCACCTACGGTAGGTTCATCGGGGTCCTGTTGGTTGTTTCCATTTTTATCCACCCACGAATCGTAAGGGCCATCGATTAAACCATTGTGATTATCATCTTCCGTCATCCAGTTGACCAGGGTTCCCTTATCAGGGCTCTGACCGACTTTGGTGGGGTGATAGGTGATGCCTTTGATGATGTAAGGTTTTCCTTTAACCAGCATTTGCCAGTGGTCGTTTTCGTATTGAACCAAGCGAACTTCACCTTGCCCGATTGTCTTTTTAATCTTTCCTCGCCGATTTATTTTATAATCCAGTCGCCCGAAGGAAAACTGCGAAGCCAGTTGATCCAGCCAACTCTTGCGAGATACTTTTCCAGGAAAGGTAATAACCACATCATTACTGATATCATTATCAAATCCGTTAATCACTTGAATCTTGGCCCATTCGAATTTCAGATTCAACTCAGGATGCTGACGCACGATGTATTTGATTTTAGCAATAGCGGCTTGCGCCGGGTACCATGGGGTCTGCCAGTACGTCCAACCAATTGTCTGAGGAAAATGAATAACAATGGCGTGGTAAGTTTTGATCGCTTCATAATACATTTTCGCTTTTTCAAAGATCAATCCTAAATAAAATAATTTAATCCCCCAAGGTTCTGGAGCAGTGGCCCATTTATAGTAAGCGGCCTCGAGATCTTCACTGTGAACGAAATCCCAGTGACTTCCCTCGAGACGACCTTCTTTCTGGGCTTTTTTATAACCGGGATCTTTTAAAACATCCGCGGTATTCGGATAAATCCCCTCACCGACCGCAGCGGTTAATCCTTGAGGATCATTCAATTGGTAATGATAATCTTTCGTTCCCACCGCGATGAATTTTCCATATTTGGTATAGTCGATGACCTCTTCTTTGCCTTTGACATGAAGTTTTAACTCAGTTCTTTTGCGATTTTGAAGATTTATTTTTTCTTCTTCTTCCTTTTCTACTTTGCCCAGGAGCATGTCAATTGAGGCTTGACTTTTTTCTGCCACCGACCAGAAGGCCCCGCGGCTGGGATCCCAGGCCTGGGCCCACTTGAACTCATCGATGATTTTATGAAATAAAACTTGGGCCTCTTCGCCTTTTCCATTATTCATCAGAGCTTCGGCTTGAATAAATAAGCAGGTCGCAACATCATTCAAAGCGTCATAATCTTTCTCTTTTCCTCGAGGGGGAAAACTGCTTAGCGATGCTTCTTGTTTTTTCGCTTCCTGACCGTAAAGCTCTTCACATTGTTTAGTGATTTCAATCACTTTCTGCACATCATTTTTGCCCGAGAAATCCCAGGCCCTGGCTACGAATTCCTTCGACGGAAGCACTGACTCATCCGCTGGGGCTTGCGTCTTTTGAGAAGAAGTTGTTTCCTGATTCGAAAGAACCTCTGTGGACTTTTGTTGATCCGATTTTTCCGCATTCAAATTTGTTGGAGGAACCTCTGCAGCATCGCTAAAGCCTAACAGAAAAAAACCCATGGTTAAGACAACTACCGGAGGAATTATACGCACACACGCATTTTTAAATACCGCTTCCTTCATCCCACCACGGCTCCCGAAGAAAGTCCTTTAATAATATGTTTTTGCATCAGAAGATAAACCAGAATAATCGGAGCAGCCGCAATGGTTAAGCCCGCCATCAATAACGGATAATCTACACTGTGCGATCCTTGAAAAACCATCAAGCCCCGCTGCAGAGGCATCAGCGACTGATCATTTAAAAGAAGCATCGCCAGAACATATTCATTCCAAACATTAAGAGAATTATAGATAACAATGACGGCAATAGCCGGCATGGCCCAAGGCAGCGCCACATGACGCCAGATTCCCAGTTTCGAACAGCCATCAATGCGTGCCGCATCCTCCAACTCGGAGGGGATGTTATCAAAAAAAGTTTTGAGTAAATAAATGCTAAAAGACAATCCGACGTTGATCATACAAAGTATATAACCAATTCGCGTGTTGACAAGGTGCAATGTATTCATCAAAACATAAAGAGGAACAAAACTCCCCGGCAAAGGAATCATCATCGCGGCAAAAAACATGTTGAAGAAAAACCTGTTGCCGAAAAATTTTAGACGTGAAAAGGCAAACGCCGCTAAAGAAGACACCAAAACAATTCCCAAAACAACCGAGACCGTATAAATTAAACTATTTAAAGAAAAAAGACCTAACTTTCCTTCGGTCCACGCCACATAATAATTTCTAAAATTATGTTCGTACGGGATTAAAGATTTATCAACAAAAATCGTCGCATTACTCATAAAAGAAGAACGGACCATCCAAAACATAGGAAACAAACAGGTTAAGGAAACACTAAGCAAAAGAATATGAATGCCCGTGGATTTTAAAATACGTTTTAGTTTATAGCGATTGATTTGCATTCTATGTCTCCAACGGGCTTCTCCCGATGCTCTCACTGTAAACTTAAACCCAAGAATTTCAGTTTCCCTGAAAAATTAACACAAAAAGCGTCAACTGAAATTCTGGGGTTAAATTTTTTTGATTTTTTCGGAAAAAATCCTTAGCGGCATGGAAACGCTTATAAGAATAATCCCAAAAATGACGGCCTGAGCGCAAGCATATCCAAACTGGTGTGTCCCGGTCATAGAGGCCAATATTCGCGTGACCGGGACTTCGGTATAATAAACCAATCCCTGGCCCACCATCGACAAAACAAGGACAAAAACTTGCATCGCTCCTAATATCGTCAAAATCACGACAAATAAAATGACCGGAATCATCATCGGGATTGTCACATTGAGAAAGGTTTTCCATACGCCAGCCCCATCCACTTTGGCGGCTTCGTAAAGTTGACGGTCAATGGTTTGTAACCCGGCGAGTAAAATAATAAAACCCCAGCCGAATCCTTTCCAACTGTGGACAATCGCAATGCATGTCAATGCCGTCTTCGGATCTGAAAGCCAGCTGTGAATCAAGAAAGAAAGCCCGCTCTTCCCTAAAAAATAATTCAATAAACCGATTTGCTCTCCGCCTTGCGTTCCCGAATACAAAATCCATTGCCAGATCAATCCAACGACAACTTCAGAAAGAACCGGCGGCAGAAAAAATATCACCCGATATAACCGCCCCAGACGGATTTCCTGGTCACAGGCCAATGCTAAAGCAAACGCCAAGGCATTTTGAAAAGTCAAAGCAATTAAAGTAATAAAACCAGCATGGCCAATGGCATCCCACCAGACTTTATCACCAAATAAATCTCGAAAATTAACTAAACCATTAAATTGTTGTTGAGGGGTGATACCATTCCATTCATGTAATGACAACCAAAACGTTTGAACAAAGGGAATGATATAAAAGAGAGAAAAAATTGCTAAGGCCGGCAGGACAAACAGAAAACTGGAGAACTGATCTTTTAGGATGAAGGAAGAGGCGCTTTTCGATTGAGAGGTTGGCATCACGGTTGAGATTTTATTTTTTCTGATGATTTTTTTCTTTTTCCATCTGGCGCACTTTAACAGACTGAACTTCTTGCGCCACCTGTTCGGGGGTCTTTTCTCCAATAATAATCGACTGAATTCCTTTATCAAAGGCCTCGGTCACCAGGGCATCTTCGTTATACTTCCAAATTGTTGGATGGGTGGTATGTTCCATACTATTGGCAAATTCTGATAAGATCTGCGGAATCGAGGACAATGCCTCTTGATTCGACGGAAGATTTCTTGTTTCTATGGCTAAGAACGCCTGTTGATCTTTGGCGCTTAACCATTTTAAAAAATCGATCGCCCTGGCCTTACGCGGCGAGGTATTATTCACAACAAACGAAGACCCCGCCCCGCCCCAAATTTCCATGGGTAAGTTCTGATTAAGCGCCGGAGGAAGCATCGCCCCATAATCTAGATTCGGATTCATATCATGATAAACATTCACACACCAGGATCCATTAAACGCAAAAGCCGCCCGCTCCAGCGCAAAATCCTGTTCAGCATATTTATTGGCCTTGGTGACAATCCCCTCGGCCAATCCGCCGCTGTCGCGTAATTGTTTGAAAATATTCAGCACCTTGATCCAATCCGGATCGGTATAAGGAACTTTTCCTTGATAAGTCGCCATGACTTTTTCTTCTCCCATAATATTAAAAGCATAGTTGGAGGCAAAACAATCCATCATCCACAATTCTCCCCAACCAGAGACCAACCCCGCAATACCCGCCTTCTTTAATGCCTGTAAGTCACTGAGGAATTCTCCAAAAATTTGGGGAGGTTGGTTAATCCCAGCTTTCTTCAATAGATTTCGATTATAAAGCATCTGAATGTTAGTCACATCGAGCGGAACGCCATAAATCCCAGGATTAACCTTGTACACATTACCAGATTCAAATCGATTTACCGAAAGAGCTTTCGGGAAAATGCTTTTTTCCCACGCGGCATCATTGGCCTTAAAGCCTTCCGTTAAATCTGCCACAAAACCACTTTGGATAAAAGAGGCCACAATTTCTTTTTTATCGAGGATTCCAAATATATCGGGAAGGACTTTGGCCTGGGCGGCAGCGACGATCTTTTGCGAATAAGCATCCGAGGGGGCGTACAACTCAAAATTCACTTTAATTCCGGTTTGCTGTTCATACTTTTGGGCGAGTTTAACGAATGTATCATGGCGGTCAGTCATCCAATGCCATACGGAAATCTCATTTTTGGCCGCGGGAGGTTTGGCACAACCGATGTAAACAGAAAGTAGAACCAAACAACACAAACTCAAGGATAGGAACTTTTTCATTTCGGCTCCTTGTTTCGGAATTTCATAAACATAATCCTAGGTTAAAAAATCCCAAATCCGTGTTCAAAAGATACGACACCGAGAATTTAGGACTAAAATTTATTCCAGTTTATCACGGCTCGAGAAATTTGTCAAAAGATAGGAATTGTTTAGGGAAAGGGAGGTTTTTCTTGAGGGGGGGTAAACGTCAGTGGCAGAATTGAAATAATTTTTGCAGAGCCATTAATTTAATTCGATGAAATTTTAATCCGATTTCCCAAGACCCGGGGGATTTATTTTGGGTCCAAACGATTTGTCCATTTAAATTGAGAGAACTATTTCCATCGGGCAGCTTGACCTGTAAAGAAACACTATCATCGATCTCTAATTGTTCGCTGGTCACAAACCGAGCGCCTTGAGCTGAAATATCGCGCAAAAAAACTTCCGAACCAAAATCGCGATGAGAATCTTTAAATTTCACAGGAAATCTCGCTGCAAAACGATCAAAAACTCGATGATCCTCCCCTTGATCCATAAAAAATTCCTCTTGCGAAATTAATAACTCGGTAGATTATTGGGAAAAAAGATTCTTTAAACGAGATTTTGAACCGTTTAAAACATTCGTGAAGGTTATTCCTACTCTATAATGCTTTGAGCCGGACACATGTCGGACCCACTTCACTTCTCCCATCGCTATGACAGGATCACTGTCTGGGGTCAGCGCAATCTCGATAGGAATCTTCTTTTGAAGAGCAACATGATGAGAAGAAATAAATCCCATTCCATTTTTGCTAATATCAATTGTTTGAGAGCTTTCGAATAAAGTTCCCTTCTTGCTCTCAACCGGGACAAGGCATTGGTGACGTTCTTCTTTTCTTTTTTCCATTTTTTTATTCAAAATAATTTAAATTATTAGTTGACTGTATTTTATGCTGGATATTAGAATAATCAATAAATCTTTTATTATTTTTTATAACCTTTTTTTTAACCCAAGAAGGAAACAATCGAAGGCTTGACTTCCATTACAGATTACCTTGTTTTATTTCTATTGATCTTCGGTGCGTGGCATGGCTGGCGCTACGGGGTTGTTCGTTCGCTGATTTATCCTTTTTCTTTTCTGATCAGTTGTATTGTAAGCATCCTTTACTTTCAAAAAAGTCACAACCTGGGGTTGAGTTTACTTATCGGGATATTCGGGCCAATTGCGGTAAACATATTATTGTCTTTTATCCTGACGATATGGCAAAAAACCGCAAATTGTAATCAGCCCCCTTTATTGCTCAGCCGGGTCTTAGGTTGTTTTTTAAATCCGTTATGGAACATCAGCATTTTATTCGTACTCCTGGTATTCATAGCCAGATTACCGTCGATTAATCTTCTCCAATTTAAACGCATTCAAGACGATATCAATCACTCCTTAACCTTTTCCTGGCTAGACCAATACGTTTTAAAAGATATCCCCTCGTTAAAACAATTCAGCAACACGCTCACAATCTTAAAAGATCCTGCTCATGCAAAAGCTTTAGCCTCAACAAAAGAATACCAAACCCTTATCAACGATGAAAAAATCCAGAATATCCTCTCGGATGAAACGCTACGCCAGCAGATTCAAAACGGAGATATCGGAAAATTATTAACCAACCCTAAAATTCAAATAATCTTAAAAGACCCGGAACTTCTAGAAAAATTCGGGAATTTAGAAAAAGTGTTGATGAAACAAAAGAATGAAAATGAGATACGTCCCCACTCCCAAAGTCTATGAAATGGGAAATGGAGCAGAAAAAAACTCACAATAAAATAATTGAGCCCTCTATCAAAAAATCTAAAGAGGGCTCAATTATTTTATTTCCCAATACAAAACTGCGAAAATATCTTATCCAATAAATCATCATCGATGTTCCGTCCGGTCAAACGATCTAAAAAATTAACCGCCAATTTAATTTCTTCGGAAACAAATTCCACCGACACCCCTTGCTGAAAAATTGATTCGGCTTCCCTCACGACCGTCAGGCACTCCTTGAGCGCCTGAATATGCCTGACATTACTAAGACAAATCCCCTCGGTATCGGTCATTTTCCCGTGCCAAACATTCTCGACAATCGTATTTTCTAAATTTTCGATCGCAATTTTTTTTAAGGCAGAAACATGCAAAATTTTTTTATCACCTAAGCGGTATCGAATTTCCTCCTCGGATATCTGTCGGGCAAGATCACATTTATTCATAATCACCAAAATGTTTTTATCCCGAATATTTTGCATGAGTGCTTCGTCCTCGGCCGTTATTTCCCGGCTGGCATCAAGGACCAACAAAATCAAATCCGCACTGTTGATCGTGAGGTGACTGCGTTTGATGGCCTCTTCTTCCACTGAATCCCGCGGCTTAAAAATTCCAGCGGTGTCAATCAGTTGAAAGGGAACACCTTTAATCTGCGCGGTTTCTTCGATTGTGTCGCGGGTTGTGCCGGCGATGTCGGTGACAATCGCACGCGGAGTTTTCAAAAGGACATTCAAAAGCGATGACTTCCCGACGTTGGGTCTCCCGCAAATCACCACCTTGATGCCCTCTTTTAAAATCCGGCCGTGTTCGGCGGATTGCAGAAGGCGGTCAACACGATTTTTAACGGCTTGAATATCTTCCTGAATTTTCACCCGATCCGACGGATCGAGATCATCCTCGGGAAAATTCACAATCGCTTCCAGCTCAACATACACGCGCATGAGCCTCTCTCGAATAGCTTCGAGCTCAAGTGATAGCTCACCTTTGAGCTGATGCAAACTCAGGCGCAAAAAGCGATCGGTCTTCGCCTGGATAATATCCAAAACCGCCTCGGCTTGCGTTAAATCAATGCGGCCGTTTAAAAAAGCCCTTTTGGTAAATTCCCCTGGCTCAGCTAATCGTGCCCCGAGAGTAATGGCTCGCTTAAGAATCGTTTTCATCACCACCATCCCACCGTGGCAGCTTAACTCGGCCACATCTTCTTTGGTATAACTTTTAGGAGCGCGCATGATCGTCAATAAGACCTCATCGAGAATTTCCAGATCTTTTTGCGCTGGCAACTGCCACGAGGGCGGCCCCGCCAGCATATATGATTCATCGAGGCGGGGCCGCCCCGGTGATTGTCGGCTCAACTCATCTTGCCATCGCACAACCCACCCGTAATGCACGCTGAAACTTTTAAACTGCGAAGGCTTGCCCTTATTTCTAGAAACAAAAAGCCCATCGCAGATCGCCAAGGTATTCTTACCACTTAAACGCACGATGCCAATCCCCCCCTGCCCGATGGGAGTAGAAATAGCGACGATTGTGTCTTCGAGATGATTTAGTTGATACATAATTTCTTGCTCATCCAAATTGATTTGGGGATAGTTATTTTCTTTTATAAAGTTCGATTATCGACACATGCATATTTTGCTTTAAACTTTCGTAACCGTCCCTTGTCACTTCTGCAATAAAATAAACATCATAATCGCCCCATTTATAAAATTTATAATTCGATATGTTCTGGGGTCCTAATGGTTGAATAATATTTTCAAGGGCAAATTTCCTTCTACTTGCTTGTATCGCCTCAATATCATTTTCTTGAATATTTTGGCGAATTTTGCAGATAACCTTTACGACAACAGCCTTACTATTTTCAAACTTATCTAAAATTACTTCATCCCTTGTCTTTGCTAATGCCTCCTCGTGTTTCCGTTCTATGTCAATTTTTGATTTCCATGAAATCGTTCCAATCATACCAAAAATTAATGGAATTAAGGCGATAATGCTCGCAGATAGAACAAGGTGTTTTGGTCTCAAATTAAGCAAACGAACGGCTAGTATAAGCGGGCAGGAAAAAACAATCCCAGCTACAATCATGGGTGGGCCAATTATTATACCCAACCCTGTTGCATCATAGCCCGTCGCAGAGAGAATGACCGCACTGATAGTGATAAATAAACCGTAAACTAATAAGGACACACCTAAGAATAAACCAATGAATAAACAGATACCACCAATTGTCTGGGCTACAACTGACCTTTTATACTCCATCACTGCCTCCTATCAAATTGTTAAATCGATTAGATATCCTCTCGCCTCTCCGATGACAAATAACGAACCCGTGATTAAAATGATTTCTCCCTTAAATGTTTTCTTCAAAACCATATCAAGAGCTCGTCGTACATTTTCCGTTCTCACAATTTCCATTCCTGGAAATAAATCCTGCAATTCCTGCTCGGACAACCACAACGCCCGGGGGTGATCGGCTTTGGTGAAGAGGACTTGGCGCGTGATTTCATTCAACGCTGCCGCGATTCCCGATTTATCTTTATCGTCCGACACCCCTAAAATCAACGCGACTTTTTTACCGGGGAAATTTTCCTGAATGGCTTTCGCCAACGCTTGAGCGGAAGCCGGGTTATGCGCCCCGTCGAGAATAACATACGGATCTTTCTTCAAAATTTCAAACCTTCCCGGCCAAACGGCGTTTTCGATGCCCTCTTTAATGGCAGCATCATTGATTGTGAATCCTAAATCACGCAAGGACTCCATAATCCCGAGGGAAACCGCCGCATTCACCAGCTGATGCTCGCCGAGCAATTTTGTTTTTAAATAGCGATATTCTTTCTTAAGAGTTTTTAGATGAAAAACCTGTCCATCGAGATTCTGGGATACTAACTTGTAGTGAATATCTTTGCCGACCCACAACACCCTTGCCTGCAACTGTTCACAACGTGCTCTAATGACCGTTGCCGCCGCTTTAACTTGCGGGGCAATCACCGCGTATTGATTTTTATTTTTTATGATCGCTGCTTTTTCTCTGGTAATGGCTGAAATCGTCGGGCCCAGATATTGCGTATGTTCAATGCTGATGGGGGTCATGGCACACACTAAGCTAGCGATAGTGTTTGTGGCATCGAGCCGTCCGCCCAAACCTGTTTCTAAGACGGCAAAATCCACTTGGCCCTTTAAAAAATGATAAATCGCCACCGCGGTTAAGACCTCAAAAAAACTTAAGCGTCCGAGTTTGGGATCGACTTTGAGCGTTTCCAAAACATCTTTGATTTCTTCCAAGATATTTGTCAATTGTTCGTCTTCGATTTTTCCCAAAAAAGCATGGTCAGAACTTTTTGAAAGTTCACCGGGATTTAAAATCCGGATCCGTTCCTTAAAATCACACAGATGCGGAGATGTATATAACCCGACTTTGTATCCAGCCCGCGCGAGAATCGAGGCGGTAAAGGCGCACGTGGAGCCTTTTCCTTTGGTGCCGGCGATATGAATGGATTTAATTTTTTTGTCAGGATAGCCCAATGCCTGCAAAAGTTTTTTCATCCGATCCAGCTTGAAGATGCGTTGGGGAGTTTCGTTTAAATGGATTTCGTAATTGATGAAGGAGTCGAGATACTGCTTTGCATCGAGGAGAGTCATATTAGAGAAGAGAGTAGAAAGTACAGAGGAGAGAGTAATCTAATTTACTGCAGACTAAAAATCGTGTTACTCTCTACTTTCCAAGTTTCATAAGAGTGTCGACACTTTCTAAGGGCGTTAGCACTAGCATAAGATCATCGACAGTTAGTAAACGTTTTCGTGAGAAGCTCGTCAGTAAAAACGTTTTTAAAGCTTTTAGAATTTTTATAATCTGTCGACTATCTTATGACTGAAAAAGTGTCGACGATGTTATGAATGTCGCCATCTACTTTTTAAGATTAGTGTTTAAAATGTCGAATACCCGTTATAACCATGCAGATCTTCGCCCGGTCGGCTTCCTTGATCACATCCTCGTCGGCAATGGAACCGCCGGTTTGCATGATGACTTTGATTCCGGCTTTAGCGGCGAGTTTCACATTATCGGTTTTCGGCAGAAACGCCTCTGAAATAAGAAATGCGCCCCGGGTATTTTTACCGGCCTTGCCGATCGCGATGGTCGTGCTATCGACGCGGCTCGGCTGGCCGCAGCCTATCCCTAAGATCTTTGTTCCTTTCACCAAAATCATCGCATTGGATTTAATATTTTTAATCGCTTTCCACCCAAATAAAAGAGAAGGAAGTTGGGATCGGTTAAGTTTCACTTTGGTAACAACCTTCCATTCGCAAGGATCCAACTTTTTTTGATCTGATTCTTGCAAGAGAAGTCCGCCTTGAATTTTTTTAAAATCAAAACGTGGAGCTGGGGCAGCTAAATCTGCCCCAGCGAGTTCTAATAAGCGTAAATTTTTCTTCTCAGAGAATAATTTAAAAGCCCCCGGTTCAAAGCCGGGCGCGATTAAGCATTCCATAAAACCGCTTTTCGAAATGAGTTTTGCCGTCGGCAAATCTACGGTTCGATTGAGCCCGATGATACCACCGAACGCTGATACCCGGTCACAGTCCCAGGCATTTTTGTACGCCTTGACCAGCGTTTTATCTTCCGCCACACCGGTTGGGTTGGTATGTTTAATAATGACCGCCGCCGGATTTTCAAAATCCTTAATCATCTCCATCGCGGCGTTTAAGTCCAAAAAATTATTGAAGGATAATTCTTTACCATGGCGCTGTTTCATCCTGGCCAGACCCGTTATGTTTGCTGCATCCCGGTAGAAGGCCGCGGCTTGATGAGGATTTTCGCCGTAGCGAAGATCCTGCACTTTGGAAAAACGCCAAGTCAATTCTTTAGGGAAACTGGAAAATTCCGACGACTTCAGACGATTGTTCAAAAAATTATAAATGATATTATCGTACGTCGAGGTTAATTGGAAGGCCTCAATGGCAAGATTAAAAAGTACCGTGTCCGAGAGGATACCGCTATTTTGATTTAGTTCATTTAAGATATCTTTATACTTTTTGGGATTACATACAACCGCCACACTTTTAAAATTTTTTGCAGCAGAACGCAGCATCGCCGGGCCGCCGATATCCAAATTCTCGATCGCCTCCTCGAGAGATACATTTTTCTTCTCGATGACCCGTTCAAAAGGATAAAGATTAATCACCACCATATCGATCAGACCGATCCCCTGAAGCTTTAATTGCTCCCTATGCTGTGGATTGTCTCGAAGCGCTAAAAGTCCGCCGTGAATTTTAGGATGCAAGGTTTTCAATCGCCCGTCGAGAATTTCCGGGAATCCGGTATAATCAGAAACTTCCTGTACCGGAATATTGGCGCCTTTTAATAACCGTGCGGTACCGCCGGTTGAAATAATTTCAATGCCTAAAGTTTGCAGGCCCCGGGCAAAATCCATGAGACCGGTTTTATCCGTTACACTGATCAGGGCTCGTTTGACTTTTATCATTGTCTAAACCATTGACTATATACCATTAACCATTGTCTATGGTTTATGTATAGTATTAACTACTTCGTCGGGAAGTGTAACCTTTTTTAACCATCTGGATAATTTCTTGAACAAATTTAGGAAGATCTTCCGGCTTGCGGGAGGTGATGAGATTATTATCCACGACCACTTCTTGATCAACATATTTTGCGCCGGCGGCGATCAAATCATCTTTGATCGCAAAAAAGCAAGTGGCTTTATGACCTTTAAGAATTCCGGCGGAAACCAAAAGCCAGCCGCCGTGACAGATGGAGGCAACCACCCGCCCGTCGATATAAAGCCGTTTGACAAAATTCACCACCTTTTCATAACGTCTTAGAATATCAGGCGCATAACCGCCTGGAATAATGACTCCATCGAATTCTTCCACTTTCGCTTGGTCAATAGAGAGATCCACTTTAATGGGATAACCTTCTTTACTTTGGTAGGTGTCTTTTTTACCGGTTCCAATCGAGACAACTAATATCCCTTCCTCCTGTAAACGAAAAATCGGATACCAAACCTCCAGGACTTGATATAGATCTTCGACTAAAACCGCAACCTTCTTCGGTGATTTTGTCATCTTCTCTCCCTTACAAAAATATAAGACCAATAAAAATAATATCTGGTTTTAACCCGGAATTTCGCAGTAGCAAAATCCGGGTTAAAACCAGATAAAATTTACTTTACCATCTTTAATCTTTTATGAAATAAGATTAGTTTCTTTTTCCAGTGCCTTTTCGGCGTTTGCGTTCCGAGGGTTTAGAATAATATCTTCTTTCCTTGATCTCGATGAGAAAACCTTCCTTCTGACATTGCTTCTTGAAAATCCGCATGGCCTTCTCAAAATTATTTTTATCGGAAATTTTCACTTCAACCATTCTCTATTCACCCGCCTTCCTAGTGCATCGTCATAAAAATTTTATACTTTATTTTCACATTCGTTGGGCCCTAATTCGAATTAACATCTAAAACGCCCAAATATTATATTATAGTTCTTTAAATTGTAAATGAGTTTTTGTTAAATAGCCTTCGCGCCGTCTTCACCGGTACGTATTCGGTATATATTTTCTAAAGGAAGAATGGCGATTTTACCATCCCCCGTCATCCCCGTCTTGGCAGCGCGACGGATCATCTCCACGACTTTTTCAATCTGGAATTCATCCACATAAATTTCAATTTTGACTTTTTCTTTTAAACCATTTCGATGATGACCGAATCCTTTGGCGTCGGTTACCGTCATGCCGCCGATGCCGGATTTTTCCAGGACTTTATAAATCTCTTCAAATTTTTCTTTGCGGACAATCGCCTCGATCTTTTTCATATGTCCCCCTTCTAAATTTTTGCCAAGAGGTGTCATGGCGAGGCCTGCCTTTTGACCGCCCGCCCCGCGTAAGCGGCGTTGCCGCAACGCGGCTATCGCCGGCCTTCGTGACTGGCGGGCCGGGGAAGCAATCTTTTAAGAGTTAAAAAGATTACTTCATCGTCGCTGAAAAAACACTACCGCAGGCTCCTTCTCATAATGACACAATAGCAATTATTTTTTATTTTGACTTTAATTTTCAGGAACTATAACTTCCACAGAACTTCCACCGTATAAATTTTTGTAGGCCTCGGAATCTTCCGGGGCCTCTAAAATTTTTGCGCCCTGTGGAATTTGGGAAAAGTTTTTAACTTCTGCGAACTGATTTGTGATCTTCTTTGTATGATGAAGCTGATTACGAACAATCTGCAATATTCGTTCACCATTATCCGGAGATGTCATATCCTCTGAGACGATTTGATAGGCGAATCGTTTTGGATTCGTTAAGTCGATAGGACCATCCGGGTAATCTGAACGAATGACCCACTGCTTGGTCAAATCCACATGGACGGGCTCCATGTGAGGTGACAACTTTCCTTGAGATAGAAAGAATAAAAATTCTGACTTGGCCTCTTTCCACTGCTCGGCAGATTCTTCCGTCGGATTCCAATAGTTGAACCTTATGAATGAAATAGACGGATTATGATAGCTGCCTTTTAAAACTTCATTGATTTGAACAACCACCTCTTCCATTGGTAAATTGGGGAACTCCTCAATATGTACCATAGTCTTTTTAACTTCGGTCACCACACCCCGAACAATTAAATCAGAATCAACTGTTAACCATTCAAGGCTTTCGGCTCGATTGGTTTCGCCGAAAGCTAAAGGCGAAATGAAAACCACCCAAAAAACTAAAATGATAAAACTAATGGTTGAAGAAATGATTTTAAACATCTCTGCTCACTTGCCAATGGGTATCATTGCATGAGTGTTACAAATTTTGAAAATCTTGTTTATTCTTTGATTTTGATCGTTATGGGATTACTCCAGACAACTGACGAGTTAGGTATTATGTTACCCTTTGTTAGCTCCCACCACGGTTTAAATCCCAACCGGAAATTAATTTGTTTCACAAGAACCTCTTCGGCGGGAACAGTGATTTTAAGTGAAAGTTTATTTTCATATTTCTCTTTCGGCTTTAATACAACGTCGTTGATAGGATTTTTTTCACATGGCCAGTCCTGCAATTTGATAAACGGACTATCGACACTCCAATTGTCATAATAGGAACAACCCCAAATCTGTAAATGTTGATCAGTATGGCTAGTATTGATTATTTTCGTCATGACAGAAATCTCTTCGTCGTTTTTAACAGTTGTTTGCTCAGGTTTGATCTCCACGCGCAGACCGGAGTCTTGTCCATATCCCAATGAACCCATAAAAAATAAAATCAGTGTCGTTAAAAGTAAAAATTTCTTCCCAAGATTTATGGTCATTTTTCTTTCGATGCAATTCCAGACCATTTCTAGATTACTCCTAGTCTCTCATAATAAATTCCAACAGAACTGAGCACCGGCGTATTGGAACTAAAATTCGGCGGTATATTAACACGCCCGCTGGCGAACGTCAATCTTTAGGCTCTTCAAATCTTTTCGGAAAATTTATAAAGGAAGGATGGAAGAAAAGACCGGGGCGGTTTCAAAACCCCGTCGAAACGGATCGTCTTCGGAAGGCTTATTCGCCGAAAACGGGGTTTTGAAACCGCCCTCGAAAAAGGAATTATTCCGGATCGATGTAGGTGTATTCCTGCCCAGCATAGTTACGTAAAACGTACTTTCCATTGGCGGTAGAAACAACATAATTCGGGGTGATCGGAATTTTTCCGCCGCCGCCAGGCCCATCAATGACAAAGGTAGGAACCGCGTAGCCGGTAGTGTGGCCACGGAGTTTCTCTATAATATTGATCCCGACTGAAACAGGGGTGCGAAAATGCTTCGAGCCCAAAATGGGATCGCATTGATAGATATAATAAGGCCGCACTCGAATCTTGAGCAGCTCGTGCATGAGCTTCTTCATAATCGATGGTTTATCATTGATGCCTTTTAAAAGAACCGTCTGACTTCCCATCGGGATTCCGCTATCTGCCAGAAGATCGCAAGCAAATTTGACCCGTTTGGTGACTTCCTTAGGATGATTAAAATGGATACTCATCCAGATGGGGCTGTATTTTTTCAGCATATTCACCAAGTCCGTCGTGATCCTTTGTGGCAAAGTCACCGGAATACGTGTTCCGATACGGACAAATTCCACATGCGCAATGGCCTTCACATTTTTAATAATACTTTCCAACATATTATCCCCTAAAGTCAGCGGATCTCCTCCGGAGATCAGGACATCCCGGATCTTTTTATTGGAACGGATATATTCATACGCCGCTTCATAAGTGGAAGGACGCAGTGTCCGGTTGCCATCGCCCACCATTCTAGAGCGCGTGCAATAACGGCAATACATCGCACACATTTCATTGACGAGAAACAAAACTCGATCGGGATAACGATGCACCAGGCCATGCACCGGAGAATTTTTGTCCTCTCCGCACGGGTCAGCCATTTCTTCGGGGGAAGTTTCTAATTCGTATCCTTGCGGCACGGACTGTAAACGGATCGGACAATTCGGATCTTCCGGATCCATCAAACTGGCGAAATAAGGAGGAATAGACATCGTTAACTTATCCGCACAGCCGTCCACTCCTTTTTCTTCTTGAGGCGTCATGTTGATGATTTTGGATAAGACCTCTTTGGTCCTTATACGGTTTCGTATTTGCCAGCGCCAGTCTTCCCAATCTAAAGGTGTTGCATCTTTAAAAAAATTGATAACACGATTTTCCTTGGGAGATAATTTGACACTACTGACTTCTCTATTAATAGTGGTGGTCAGTACTGATCGTGAGTTACCGATCGTGGGAGTACCAGAACTACTACGATCATTATTTATGCGATGGTCAGTGGGTTGTGTGGACACATTTTCTGATAACTGACTTTCTTTCACTATCGTATCAGTTGGATTCATGTCTTTAGCCTCCTTGTGAACTAAAGTAATGCCTTGCCCGAATGATCGGCGAACGACTTAATATCATGTAACGAAGAGCCCAACGGTTTATATCCGTCCTGCGAGGAAAGTAGACTATATCTTTCTAATCCAAATTCTAGTATCCGATTAATCATCTCTTCATAGGTGAATCCGCTGGCCTGGGCGGTGAAAAAAAACACATCATTCCTCGCCAGACACGGTAAAGGATTAATTTCTAGGACAAAGGGGTGCCCTTGTTCATCGACCCGAAAATCCACCCGGCCAAAATCGCGACAATCCACACATTGATAAACCTGCACGGCTAAATCCTTCAATTTCTGATCCAATTCGAGCGGGATATCCGTGGGACAAATATATTGCACCCGATCTGAATTAAGCAGCCTGGAAAATGTATAAAAATCATCTCCTAAATTACGTACCCCGTCGATACTCACTTGCACAACCGGCATGGCGATCGGTTGATCATTGCCAATGACCGCGACCGTAAACTCTGTTCCCCGGATAAACTCTTCCACCAAAGCCGGCTGCTTATAGGTACGATGGATGAAATCGACTTGTCTTTTTAAGGATTGCTCATCCGTTACTCTCGATTGGTCACTCAGTCCTTTAGAAGAACCTTCTCGGGCGGGCTTAACGATCAGGGGAAATCCAATTGTATTCAATTCTTGCAAACGATCAGTTCTGTTGGTCACAAAAAAACGCGGTGTGGGAATCCCTTCGGCAATAAAACATCTTTTGGCGACCACTTTATCTAAAGTAATTCCCATCGTTAATCCATCTGAACCAACGAAAGGAATTCCGGCCATCTCGAGAATCATCGGCACCTGGGATTCGCGGCTGCGTCCCCAAAAACCCTCGCAAATATTAAAGACAATATCCACCCCGAGATGATCGAGTTTTTTAAAGAGATTTTTCACGTTGCCGATTTTTTTCACTTTATGCCCGCGGACTTCCAACGCCCGGCAAATATTTTCCACAGTGAGGAAAGTATCTAATTCAGCGCTGGCATCAATCGGGTCATCGAGCGCAACCGGCCAATCACTTTTTAAATCGTATGTTATACCAATTGTTTTTTTCATGTGTTCAAAAAAAATAAGGGACCGCTGTTTTTTCTGGTCCCTTCGAATCAAGTGTATTTATTTCAATTAGCCTTATTCTCCCTTTGGAAACTCTTAAATGTCAGAAAATATTTTATTTTTTTTCTGAAACGATAGTTGATTTTTATCACACCCTAAAATCCTTGTCAATTATTTTTAAAAAATTTTTTATCTCTTAGAAAGATCGACGATAAAATTAACAAATTTTACAACTAATTTTAAGTTAATGAGGAAAAAACAAAAGAAACAACATCAATATACTCAAAATAATCATAATAAAAATCGTTAATCCGGTAATCCAATTAAAAATTTTATTATTGAGATATTCGCCCATGACATCCGGGTTATTAATCAACGACAACATAAAAAAAAGAATAACCGGCAGCAGTATCCCATTGCCCACTTGAGATAAATACATCATCTTAAGCAGTGGAAAATTCGGGATTAAAACAACCCCCGCTCCGATCGTAATCATCGCGGTGTACAAACCGAAAAACTGCGGGGCTTCCTCAAAGCGTTTATCCACCCCCTCTTCCCAGCCCATCCCCTCACAGATACTATACGCCGTCGATAAAGGAAGAATCGACACCGCAAAAATGGCGGCATTAAAGAGTCCAAAGGCAAAAAGCCAGCCTGCATATTTTCCGGCCAGTGGTGTTAAGGCGAGCGCTGCGTCTTTCACGGTCTCGATACGGACACCGGTTTTAAAAAGACTCGCCGCACACGCCACCACAATAAAAAAAGCAACGACATCCGAAAGGATACATCCTAAGGTCACATCCAATCGAAGATGTTTATATTCCTCCACCTTGACTCTTTTTTCTACGATCGAAGACTGCAGATAAAACTGCATCCACGGAGTAATCGTTGTTCCGATCAAACCGACGATCATAACGGTCGAATCAAGGCGGAATTTAAAATCCGGGAAAACCATTTGCGAAGAAACATCCCTCCAATCCGGATGAGAAAGAAATCCAGAAATAATATAGGCGATATACAAAAATGAGAGCACCAAAAAAATCCGCTCGACCAACTTGTACGTTCCCTTGACAACCAGCATCCAAACCAAAACCGCCGACATGGGCACAGAAAAATATTTCGAGATATGAAAAATTTCCAGACTCGCCGCGACACCAGAAAATTCCGCCATAAGACATAGCAGATTCGTGAAAAATAAAATCAACATAAGATAAAATGTGACTTTAACGCCAAAATTTTCTCGAATGAGATCCGCCAGCCCCTTGCCCGTTGCCACCGCCATCCGCGCGCACATCTCTTGGGCAATAATTAAAGCGAGTGTCATCGGAATAAAGGCCCACAAAAGACTATAACCAAAATCGGCCCCCGCCAAAGAATACGTGGCGATTCCCGACGAATTATTTCCCACACTCGCCGTGATAATTCCCGGCCCCATGACGGCGAGGAACATCGCGATATTTCTTATAAATTTGTTATTCTGAAAAGACATTGTTGTTCCTTTATCAGATTTTCTCCTTATATTTCCTCCACGCAATCGCAATCAATTCTTCCATAACATCGTCGATGGTGATGACACCCTGCAGAATGTTCTCATCATTTAAAACTGGCACAACCGAAAATTTATATCGTTCCAACAAAACCGCTACCTGTTCAATACCATCTTGTGTGCGCACAAATATCTTACGCGGATCAAGAAAAAGAATAAGCGGAAGATTTGTCTCGGCGTCAATAAAATTGCGCAGTGCCGCCACCCCCAATAATCGGTTCTGCTCGTCGAGAACGTAAATATTATAGATATTGCCGGGAAAGTCCGTATTGTCTTTGATCTTTTGCAGGGCATCTTGGACCAAGGCGCCCTGAGGCAAAAAAAGATATTCTGTCGTCATCAGCCCCCCGGCCGAATCTCTGGAAAAGCCTAAAAGTTTACGCAATTTCTTTGAGGTTTTCGTCTCGAGAAGTTTCATCAACTGGCGGCTCTTGCGACTGGGCAGCCGCATCAACAAATCCGCGGCTTCATCGGAAGGGATGTTTTCCAACAGATTGACCGACTCCCGTTCATTTAACTGCGCGATCAACTCCGCCTGCTGGACAGTTGTCAGATCCGTAAAAACTCGATGCTGTAAATCCAGATCCAAAGATTTAAAAAGAAGTCTTTTCTCGAAGATATCCAGAGCTCCCATAATATCCGCCAGATCCGTTGCTGGAAGTTGTGCTAACTTCTGGCGGGCAACATCCAAACGCAAAACATTTTTCGCCCGACCGAGGGTTAAGACTTGAGTATTCTTCCAAGGGATAAAATCTTCTTGAGAAAGATAGGAACTATAAGGAGAAAAAATTTTCACGATGCCGTCCACAAAATTCGTCCATTCCAGCCGGCGAACGAGCCCGCGGATTCCCACATCCACATGCGCCAGATACAGCTGGCTGTCCACTCTTAAGAGATGAACATCGTTGACGCGCACCACCTTTCGATTATCGATATCAACGATCTGCTGATCCAAAATATCTATGCACAAGGTAAAATCAGAGTGCATCTTTTTTTTCTCAAAAAGAATGCTGGCGCGTTCTGTCCTAAGTTTGATAACCTCTCCTACCTCCTTAACCTGTTGCCAATCGACCTTGGCGAATTCTTTTAGAAAAATACCCCTTTTAATAATCAAAAAATTTGACTTTGGATAAATCTCTCCGTTGATCTTCATCGCCACATCACACAAAATCCCCACCCGACGGTTGCGTTCGTCACGGACCTCACGGCCCAGGATTTCGGAAAAGTAGAGGAAGAATTTGGTGTTCATGGGAACATCATTCAATTATCGGATTTAGGATGAGGTTGTGTTGTGGGTTATGGGTCGGGTTGTGTGGATGAGAATGAGTATTTTCCCTCACCCTTACAATTCACCCCCGACCCACAACTCATAACCCATCCTCATCCTTTATCAAATCTTCTTTAATTTAATAAAATCCTTTTATCGATGCGATGTCACGCCGGATCTTAAACAATATTTTTCAACCGCACAGCGTGAACAAAAAGGAGAAATCGGCCGGCAAACATTCTGCCCCCAGACCACCAGAAGCGAATTGTATTCAATCCAAAATTCTTCTGGCAACTTTTTTCTAAGCGCCCATTCGGTTTCTTCCGGGGTTTTGGTTTTCACATACCCCAATCGATTCGAAATCCGATGGACATGCGTATCGACGCAAACCCCCAACTTCCCAAACCCTTCGGTTAAAACCAGATTCGCCGTCTTACGCCCCACCCCGTGGAGCGTCAACAACTGATCAATTGTATCCGGGACCTTTCCCTCAAAGCGCTCAATCAAATCGTGGCAGATCCGGTGAATGGTGCACGCCTTGGTTTTATAAAATCCGACGGGATAAATCGCTTTCTCAATTTCGGCAACGCTTAAACGCAACATCCCGGAGGGCGAGTCGGCCAGTTTAAACAAACGTTCAGAGGCGGGAAGTGTGGTCTCATCTTTTGTACGTAAACTTAAAAGGCACGAAATCAAAACCAAAAACGGACTCTTCCATTTCTTCCCCACCATTGTCACCGACGGATCCGGAAGATGTTTCGTGGCTTCGCGCAAAGTGTAAACGATTTGTCGTATATTTGATTTAGCCCGAGCCATTCGCAATTCTTTCAATTCGATCGTTGCAGAATTTTGGGAGGAATTCCGATATCAGCGACAATAATCTTACCGGCATGCTGGGGGCCTTCCCTTAAGAAAAAACCTTTTTTAGGATAAGTAAAAGTCAACGTCAGCGACGCTCGAATACAAACACCATAAATCTTCCCCGTTGTCGCATCCAAGCCCGAGGGAATATCGATGGCGATCACAAACCGATGGGCTTCATTGATGGTTTCAATAACGCTTTTAAAGGGATCGGAAATTTCTCGATTCAGCCCCACGCCAAAAATCGCGTCGACAATGATCGTTGATTGTTTTAAATCTTTCTTAAGAGAACGGATATTCCCCGGGATTTTGTTCAACGGAACTTTTAAATTCTTTAAGATCTGATAATTGATGGTGGCATCTGCCTTCAAACTTTGCGGATTCCCGATTAAAAAAATTTTGGTCTCAACCCCCCTGTGCATCAAATACCGCGCGCAGACCAGACCGTCTCCCGCATTATGACCAATACCGCAGACAACACTCACCGTCGATTTGGATTTCTTTTTCAAACTTAAATGCTGCAAAACCTCCTCGGAAACCAACCGCCCGGCGTTTTCCATCAATACTAAAGAAGGAATTCCGATATTGGTGATCGCCATCTTATCCAGCTGCTGGATTTCTCGAGCGGTGACAGTTTTTAAAATCATACAGCCTCTGTGGGGAGATGACGCCGATAGCGCTAAGGCGGCCCTCCCGGGCAAAGCCTCATTGCTCATTTATGTCCAACCCCAGCTCCTCAAGAAAATTGGGATCATCGCGCCATTTCTTCCGGGTCTTGACCTGCAAATCAAGAAAGATCTTGCTATTTAATAATATCTGCAATTCTTCCCTCGCCTGGACCCCAACTTTTTTTAGAACCTCCGCCCTTTTGCCGATCACAATCTCTTTTTGCGATTCCCGTTCCACAAAAATAAAAGCACTGATATACAAGACATTATTTTTTTTCGGCTGAATCGTTTCCACGGACACGGCGATTGCATGCGGGAGTTCCTCGCGCATGAGACTCAAAAATTTTTCTCGAATGATATCCGCAATCGCGATGCGCTGCGGGACATCGGACACCGCATCCAAAGGATATAAGGCCGGCCCCATCGGTAAAAATGCAAAAATAATATCCAATAATTTATCTATATTCTTTCGGGCTCTTCCCGAAAGAGGAAGCAAAACAAAATTCTCCATCTCCTGCACAGATTTTCCTCTAACCTTTTCCCACAACGAAATATATTGAGGAAAATGTTTTCCTTTCAAATCGATTTTATTCAAGCCCAGAATAATCGGGACTTTTACCGTCGATAGTCTTTTGACGACCTCCTGTTCTTCCTGGCCGGTGGCCTCGCTTGTATCCACCAGGTGAATCACACAATCCACATCCTGTGTCGAGGAAAAAGCAGACTTGATCAGCAATTGATCCAGCTTATCTTTTCCCTGCCCGCCGATTTTTCTGCTTTCAGGCAGGCGGGCTAAATACAAACCCGGCGTATCGATGAAAATAATTTGACCGCGCTCATCATTATAAATCCCGCGGATCTGATTACGCGTCGTCTGCGGGATTTTGGAAACAATCGCGATCTTTTCTCCCACAACGGTATTTAATAAAGTCGATTTGCCCACATTCGGCCGCCCGATGATCGTCACCAGGCCGCAGCGAAAATGGGGTGGCATCTTCGGGAGAAGTTCTGGCATCCTTTTATCCTTTCCGGTATTTGAGTATGGTAAAGACAACACACGAAAACAAAACGAGATTGACAATATTAAACGCCTTCCAGGTCAAATTATTGGAGATCATTCCTGACGGGAACATAAAGATAATACACACCCACACACCTAGCGCCCAGGACAAACTGATATCCTTCGAGGATTGGCGTTTGATGATCTTCATAATCAACGGAATATTCCATAACGGCAGAACAACTGCGGCAATGAAACCGATATTGGTGATGAGGTCTTTCATAAAGAAATGAATTTAACCAATTTTTTCATCCGGTCATGAACAATCGGGAGTGTCAGCGAGGCGGTTTTCGCCAGGCCGAAGCATTCCACATTGAAAGAGGCAATGGCGGTCGCGTAAACAACCGCCTTTTTAAGAGATTTCTCGTCGATTTTCTTGACCTTACTCAGATATCCCATCAGACCGCCGGCAAAGGTATCGCCGGCTCCCGTCGGGTCCACGACCTCTTCGAGAGGATAAGCCGGAAAAGAAAATTGCACCTGGTCGCTGTAAAACAAAACGCCGTGCTCGCCTTTTTTAACCACAATCCACTTCGGCCCCATACGCCGCAAAGCCTTCGCGGCCCGGATCAAATTGTGTTCTCCCGTCAGCGACCGCGCTTCCCCGTCGTTGGCCACAAATAAATCCACTTTTTTCATCAACCGCACTAAAGATTCCCGTTTATGCTGAATCCATAAATTCATGCTGTCTAAACCAATGAGCTGGGGAATGCTCATGATTTTCAACAAACTCATCTGAATATCCGGATCGATATTCGCTAAAAAAATATTCGGAATATTCCGTTGATGAGGAGCGACTTCAGGGATAAAGCTCGCCAGAACACCGATCTCGGTTGCGATGGTCAAAGCGGTATTCATATCTTCTTGTTTGTATTCGCCGTCCCAGCGGAACGTCTTTCCTTCTCCTTGGAGGAGAGAATCAAGGCTAATGCCTTTGCGGCGTAAAAATCCGATATGCTTTTTCGGAAAATCTTTTCCGATGACCGCAACCAAATGCACATCGGTAAATAACCGCGCGCTCATCGAAAAATGTGCGGCTGATCCTCCCAACAAATCCCGCCGGAGTCCCGAGGGGGTTTTGACGTTGTCCAATGCAACGGTTCCTAAAACCAAGAGGCTCACAAATTCTCTCCTTTGTTTTTCTCTATTCTGTTTTCACATTTTTCTAATAACTGTTCAATTAAAAAACCATAATCGTAGAGCTCTTTATAAATAGCTTCCGCAACGGCTTCTTTGTAAGTGTGTGAGGTTTCATTTCGTTTATCTGTCATATCTAAAAACTTTTCGGCCTGCTCCTCTGATAATATCCCTAGCGCAAACAACTCACGAAAAACCGACTTAGGGGTTGCAGCAACAACACCTTCTTTTTCCTTCAAATATTCCTTACAAAATTTCCATAAAGCCTCGAAAGTATATTCAAATCTCTGAATACTTGCATCCCGGATAATAATCGAAAAAGGCTGTTGTAAAATTTCTTTAAAAGTCTGAAAAGCTTTTTTAGCATCAACAAATTTTAATAGTAATCGTTCCATAGAGTCTCCTATTTTTCTTTCCAAAGAATAGCATCTTTTAAAACTTCTGCACGGAAAGATCCGTCCACTAGGGCTAAATTCACTAACTCAACCTTATAAGGAATATTCAAATTTTCAATCTTTTCTTTTAGAGCAGATAACTTTCGCTTATCAACAGCCCATTTTTGTAAAGGAATGATACCAATATCCACATCGGAGGCTCTGTTGTGATCTCCTCTGGCCTGAGAACCAAAAAGAACAACTTGTACGGATTCTTCTTTGAGTGCGGTTAAAACGAGCGTTTTTAATTGAACCAAGTATTTATTATTCATAAAATTTTTTAAATTCATTCTCCCATAATCTTCACCAAAACTCTTTTCCTCCGGCGGCCATCGAACTCGCCGTAAAAAATCTGTTCCCACGGACCGAAATCAAGTTGGCCTTGAGTGATCGCCACCACGACCTCCCGTCCCATGATCTGGCGTTTCAAATGCGCGTCGGCGTTGTCTTCGCCGGTTGCATTGTGACGATAATGCGAGATCGGCTCGTGCGGGGCGAGCTTTTCCAGCCAATCGTCGTAATCTTTGAGCAAACCGCTTTCATCGTCATTGATGTAAACGCTGGCGGAAATATGCATGGCGTTGACGAGGCAAAGACCTTCTTTGATACCGCTTTTATCAATTGCGGCCTGCACCTTAAGCGTGATATTAATATAATCTCGTCGGGTTTTGGTGTTGAACCAGAGTTCTTCGCGGTGGGTTTTCATTTTAATCTCCGAGTTCCTGGTGCTTTCAAATAATTCTTTGTAGAAACAATCGAACGTTTAAGTCTACCTTCCAGCTCTTTTCTGGCATTGCCGGCAATGGCGCCACCGGCTTGCGCATCGTTTTTAAGTTTGATCACACCTTGAGAATCTTCTGTCTTGTGAATCTCCGTGGTCGCGCGCTCGCCGAGCATGGTGAAAATCAATTCGAAGTCATCCATATGATCACGAAGATTTTCGCGCTGCAGTCCTTTAAGCTTCTTATAATCATTCGGAGTTATTCCAAAAGTGGCCTTGGATATTTCAGCAGTCAATATCTCAAAATCTTTATCCTCTTTGGCGCCGCGTTTATCCCACTCATCGGTCAATTCCTCACGAATGACAATCCCGCGCATTCTTTTTTCGATCCAATCATCGGAATAACCTTTTAACTTATAAAGCATCCGCGTCCGGCGGGTGGCTAATTCAGGATTTTCTATCTCCTGCACACGCTCATAACCGACTTTCGCCAGCCACCGTTTAAACGGCTCGGCCTTAGCCGAAGGAATGGATTGAATGATTCGAAAAATGCCTTCGGTGTTGGCGCAATTCATCTGTTGAGTTCCACCTGCTGTGGCAACTGGAAGGGTATGGACAATTTGTCCATACCCTTTGGATAATTCCAAATCCCTACGGCGCATTTTATTAATGTAATCTTTGGGGTTAACCGTATCCGTTAAAGCTAAAACAACATCCTCAACGACAAACCACCATTCATTATTATGAATCGTTTTGCGTATTTTCTTTCCTTTAAATAAAGCAATTTTTGTATCTGACATTTTTTGTCCTTTAGCTGTTATGCTTGTCAACATAGTTTCCCTTCTAAAACGCATGATTCACCCCAAACCAAAAATGCGTATCCTGTTTTGAAACTCCGATGGGTTGAGCGGCATCGAGGCGGACGAGAATTTTTTCTAGAAACGATCCTAGGTTGACGGTGAATCGTAATCCCAGCCCCGCGTCTTTGCGCAATTGGGTGTCGTCGATGTCATGAAACCACGCTTCGCCGGCGTCGAAAAAGGCCACTCCGCCGATCGATTCCAGTCCGAACAGATGATCGGCAAAAGATAAGTTGAGTTTCTGGACAAGTGGAAAACGATACTCTACACTTCCCAACCCCGCGTGCGCGCCGCGGATGGTCTTACGATCAAACCCGCGCAAGCCGTTGATACCGCCTAGTTCAAAAAGATTTTTATCGTCGGGATAACCCCAGCCATATTTTAAACGCAGCGCCAATTTCGATTGCACAGTCACGGGCTGATAAAAACTTAGATCGGTTTCTCCTCGATAAAAATATTGCGTGGCGCCTAAGAAATGCCCCGAACTTTCCAGCAAGGTATCAAGCTTGTAACCTACAACCGGATCCGGATACGGCCCAAAACGCCCGAGGTGCAAAACACTTCCCACAATCGCTTCATCTTTGCGAAGATACGACGTGTTTCTGGAATCTTCCAGACCGCCAAACGTTAAATCCCCCCAAAGAGACCGGTCCCGCAGCAGATAAAGTGTCACATGATTATTGATATCGCCGAGGCCGTACGCCGCCGGCCACAATTCTTTTCGTAGATAAACCCTTCCGCCGGCTAAATCTTCTTTGCCCCCATCGTAGTCGGTGGTGTTGAATAATTCAAAACCCGCGGTTGTCTGAGAATGAAACACGTTGTTAAGCTGATACCCCACGCGTGATTTCTGTAAATCTTCGCCAAACTCATAATCGGTTGCCCCATAAAAATTCCAGTCATACGGTTTTTGAAAAGAAGCTTTGAGGCCCAATCCAGAGTTCGACACCTCCGGGCCCACGACCAGATTATAAGCATCATCGGGCAGAAATACCGGAATATCGTAAAGCCCGATGTAGAGTGGAACCGGTTTGATATAAATTCTCCTCGGCCAGAAATTATTGGTGCGGTCGATGTCCAAAAGCTCTTCATCAGGATCCAGAATGACTTGTCGAATCGGTTTGTTTTCTTTAGAAATTATTTCGATACACTTCCCCCTCAATACTTTAATCGGGGGGCCAGTCATATCGATGGTACTCATCACAGCCATAGTTTCGACTGGACCTGTCCCCGAAGGCATTTGTTGGAGATTCCTGACAGAAGTGTCTGGGAATGAAAAATTCTCTTCGCTGTCATCTTGATATCGAACTTTCACTTTAAGCGGCATATGAATTCCGCCAATGTTATGGCCGGAATTTAGCAACGCGCGGTCAACTATCTGCACTTTATTTCCGGAAACACGATCGACCGAATAATCACAATGTTCTGTCGTCTCCAACCACTCGTGAAAGAACCATTTCAAATCCTTCCCCGATTCCTCTTCACAGATCCGAATAAAATCATCCTGTGAAAAATTTTTGAAACGAAATTCCTCAAATACCCGTCGGAAAACGCGATCAAAAGCATCCTTCCCGATCACATCACGCAGCATCCCCACGACCGCCGAACCTTTCCCATACGTCAAAGAAAAAATACTGCTGGGTTCCCGAAAATCCGAAAGCTTTCCGGCAATCGGGTGATCCAGATTCGTTCTGGCAATCATTTTATAACGGACGTCCCGCGCCTGATGAAAAGTAAATTCCGGTAAAAGCCAGGAAAGCCATTTAGGCAGTTCGATCGGCGAGGCATGGCTTCCATATTTATTCTCGAGATATTCTTCCTGAAAAAAACAATTCACGCCCTCTTCCATCCACAGGGACTCGAATTCATCGACGCCCACCAGATTGAAAAACCACTGATGTCCGGTCTCATGAGCGACGAGAAAATCAAAATAATGCAAAAGGATTTTGGGAAGCTGATAAACCCGTGTATCGATAAAACTCATATTGGCCATCTGCTCGCCGCCGTATCCGAGATAAACCGGGGCAATGCTGAATTCTTCGTACGGATAAGGTCCAAACCGATCGCTGTAAAATTTCATGACATCCGTGACATCTTTGAGCGCTTCTTTCGCATGAAACTCATTTCCAGGAAGATAGAATGATTTGATTTTTACGCCATTCCATTCCTGCTCGATGACACGATAATCCGGACTCATCGCTATGGTGAATTCCCGGACGGGATGAGTCGTTTCGATCTGCAAAATTTTCGCGGAAGAATCTTCTTGTGCGTTTTTCAAATTCCCAGAATGAATGACCACATAATTCTGCGGAACCTGCAGCTTGACGGAATAATAAGACGCCGCGCTAAAAAACGGCCGATGAAAAGGATAAAAAAGCGCCTTGTCCCAGCCGTCATCATTCACGACGGATAAAATCGGATACCAACGCGAGAGGGCGAAAATATTCTCATGAAATCCAAACCGGCCGTAGGCATGAGGAATATGCACGGTAAAATCAATTTTCAAGTCGAGAGTTTCTCCGGGGTGAAGTTCTTGTGCAAGCGGAACTCTTAAAAGCGTCTGGTCTTCTCCTTCGATAGAAAAAGACACGACCTGTTGTCCGGCCTGAACGAATCGAATGTCCATCTTGCCTGATTGAAATCCTTCGGGAAAAGGATTCACTTTAAAATAACTGCCATATTGAAAAATGAATTTTTTTTCTTCGTCGGTGAATCTGCGGTTGGGGTAAATGTGAAAAAAAATTTCTTTAAGCGGTCTTAAGGTCGTATTGGTAAACTGCACGATCTCAAACGCAGAAATTTTCTTTTGCACAACATCGATTGTGGCCTCTATTTTGTATTGAGGATAATCCGCAGCAAAAACCTTTACGCTTAAAAAAAATAATAAAAAAAAGTGAAAGAAGAAATACAAACGCACCGCCCGACCTTGGAATTTATACTTCCCACGGCCACAAATTGGGCTTCTGGGGCCGTGTTCAGTATCACTGCGCAAAGCCGAATTTATGGCCGTGCGCAGTATATATAAAGGCACAAAAAACATATCCATTTTCCACTCGAGATTATTTTTGCCGAGCGCTGCTTTTGTTATTGATCGAAAACTTTAACGTGATACATTCTTCGGGTTAAGGCTGGAAATAAATTCCTGGTAACGGCTGTCCTGGCGCAGATTCGCCAAATCATGGTCGTATTGCAGATATTCAAAATGATCATAACCGTTTGAGACGGCAAGTTTGATGACGGACAGCGCCGCATCAATTTGCTTCAACAGCGAATAACTGCACGCGAGATTATAAAGGATATACGGATCGTCGGGACGCAGGCTTGAGAGTTTCAAATCAATCTCCAAACCCTTTTGATAAAGCCCTTTTTTTGTATACAAATCCCCCAACACCGTCAAGGCTTGGATGAAATCAGGCACGCGTTGCAAAATTCCTTCGATAAATTGGATTTCAAATTCACTATCATTTTGTCCTGAAAATTTTTTCTTACTCAATTTTTACCTCCTTTGGGAGAAACCGTCTTTAGAGTTCACCGATGGGAGACGGTTTCTTAAGATAACCCGCAATCCGTTTGATCGCTTCTTTGAGATTTTCATAACTAGAGGCGTACGACATCCGGACATAACCTTCTGCCGATTTGCCAAACGCCACCCCCGGCACCAGCGCCACTTTCTGGGCGTGCAAAAGATTCTGGGCAAACTCCATTGAACTTTCTTTCGTGCTTTTGATGGACGGAAAAACATAGAACGCACCCTGCGGATTATGACAGGTCAATCCCAATTCATTTAAACTCGTGACCATAAACCGGCGGCGGCGCAGGTATTCCTGTTTCATTTCTGCTACGTCCCGAAAACCGCTTTTCAATGCTTCGATCGCCGCGATCTGACCCGTAATGGAGGCACACAGTATTGTGTATTGATGAATCTTCGTCATGGCGGCAATGAAATCCGCCGGGCCGCAGGCGTACCCCAGACGGAATCCCGTCATCGCATACGATTTGGAAAAACCATTCAAATAAATCACGTGCTTTTTCATCCCCGGCAGGGTAACGAATGGTGTGTGTTCGAAATCATACGTCAATTCATCATACACCTCGTCGCTCACCACAATCAGATTCCGTTTTTTGACAACCGCGGCGATCTTAAGCAGTTCTTTCTTGGTATACGAGGCTCCCGTCGGGTTGGAGGGATAATTGAGCATCAAAGCCTTGACACCTTTTGTGACCGCAGCATCGACCTGACGGGCCGTTAATTTGAAATCGTTTTGAATGTCGGTTTTGAGGTAAACTGCCTGTGCGCCGGCTAATTCCACAACCGGACCGTACGAAACATAAGCGGGTTCCGGGACTAAAACTTTATCGCCGGGATTGATGATCGCCCTGAAAGCCAAGTCCAATGCTTCACTCACCCCAACCGTAATCAAAATTTCTTCCTCACTATCGTAACTGAAACCGTATCGGTGTTTTAAAAATTTGGTAATTTCCCGGCGAAGCTCAGGCATTCCTTTATTCGAAGTGTAAGACGTAAAACCTTTTTCTAAAGAAAATATCGCCTGCTCTCGAATATGCCAGGGGGTAACAAAATCCGGTTCACCGACGCCGAGGGAAATCACCTCTTTCATGTTTAAAACCAGATCAAAAAATGCCCGGATTCCCGACGGGGCTAGCTGTTGAACACGTTGGGCGATTTCCATTTTTCTATTTCCTGTCGTTGTGAATGATTAATAAGAAATATTTAAACGTTTGCGCTGCGGGGCTTTCTTCAGAATCTGCCCGTCTTCTTTATATTTTTTCAGAAGAAAATGGGTGGTGGTCTGACGAACATTTTCCATGGAGGCAAGTTTGGCCGCAACAAAATTCGAGACCGTCTGGATATTATCGCCTTCGACGACAATCAAAAGATCATACGATCCCGAAACCAAATAACAGCTCACCACCTCCGGAAAACTATAAATCCGCTCGGCGATATAATCAAAACCCACATCCTTTTGCGGAGTAATACTCACTTCAATAAGGGCGCGAACGAATGCCGAGCCGTTCATCGCCAAATCTTGGTTAATGACGGTTTTGTATTGAACAATGGTACCGTCTTTTTCGTATTGCGCGATTCTTTTTTTAATGGCCCCCACATTTTTGCCGGTCAATCTGGCGATCTCCTGGGGTGTCGTACGTGCATCTTTGGCTAATATTTTGAGAATCTCATCCATCGGGGCCTCCTCTATTTAATAAGAAAATAACTTTGTTCACTATAATTTCTTCATTCTTTAAAAATATGGCTCATATCGATTTTCATTATATTCAGTTCAAAACAAAGAACCAAAGGAAAACTTTAAAATTTAACCCAAGAATTGCAATTGAACCACAATTGCAATTCTTGCCTCCCATGAAATCTGAAAGATTTCACGGGACTAATCCCAGACAATCCGTTTGGATTGTCTGGGGCGTAGGGCCGCTAGAAAAAATCTCGAGGAGATTTTTTCTGTACAGCGGGGTTAAAACCAAAAATTTCAGTTGACGCTTTTTGTGTTAACTTACAGGGGAAACTGAAATTTTTGGGTTTAACCAGCCTTCGATATTGTTGCAAAATTTTAAGAGTCAGTCTCCCGGGATTCCCTCCGTTTAAATCTTTCCCTTGAATGGATGTCAGAGGCATCACCTCCAGGAGAGAATTTGTTAAGAAACTCTCCTGGGCTTTTAAAACATCTTCGAGGGTCGCCTTACATTGGCTGACCTTGATTCCCATTTCTCGGGCGATCTCAATCACCAGCCGACGGGTGATTCCCGCAAGACACCCGGATGCCAACGCCGGGGTGCATAATACTTTATCGGTCACAAAAAAAACATTCGAACGGCTGCCTTCCACCAATTCTCCTCGATGATTAAGCAATAACGCTTCCTCATACCCCGCCAGCTTCGCACGCTGATAAGCTTTTAAAAAGGCAGCATAACGGATCGATTTAATACCCTTTAACACCGACGATTCCTCAAGCTTGAGCGATGAGACCATCGCCTTGAATCCTTTTTGGTATTTGATTTCCGGAAAAGATTCGTACGGCACAGCCGCGATAGCGACATGCACCTTCTTTCCCATCTTCCAAACAGTCAAGCGCACTCGGGCACTCCTCAACCCATTGCAACGTAAAATTTCTTCGCTGATCTCTTTCATTTTCTTTGAAGAAATCGGTTTGGGAATATTCAAAATCCTCAATCCTTTCGCTAACCGAGACAGATGAGCATCGAGCTGGAATATCTTTGCGAATTTCGGATCTTTTTTCCGGCAGTAGGCGCGCATGGTTTCAAAGACACCCTGCCCCGGGAGGATTCCAAGAGATAACGATTTCAATAATTTTTGATCGGCCTGGATCATGGAACCGTCTAAATAAATTATGATATCCTTCATGAGATTCTCTCTGATTTGCGAAGGACGAGGGATTTATCCTTCGTAAGTTTCAAGACACACCCGCATGGCCCTGGCTTTGACCAAGGTTTCTTCATACTCCTCCTCGGGAATGGAATCAGCCACAATCCCACCCCCGGCATGAAAATATATTTTATCGTGCATCGCCACCAATGTTCGGATCAGGATGTTGAAATCCATTTGCCGACCGGAAAAACTCAGGTACCCCAACGCCCCCGTATAAACCCCTCGATGGTTAGGTTCCAAGGCCTCGATAATTTCCATCGCCCGGATTTTAGGACAACCCGTCACCGAGCCCCCCGGAAAACAGGCTTGCAAAAGATCAAAAGCATCTTTGTCTTTCCTTAAAATGCCGTTGATTGTGGAGGTGGTTTGAAAAACTGTTCTGTATTTCTCCAGACTTCGCATATTTTTCACTCGCACCGATCCATATTCGCACACGCGGCCCAAATCATTGCGTTCTAAATCGGTAATCATTAAAAGTTCAGCCCGGTCTTTACGGCTTTTTAAAAGTTCATGGCATTTATTTTGGTCCTCCCGAAAATTTTCCCCACGGGCTCGGGTGCCTTTCATCGGAGAGGTGGAAACGAGATTATTTTCCAACTTAATAAACCTCTCCGGTGAGCTGCTTATGATCTGAAAATCTCCGCAATCCAAATAACCACCAAAATTGAAAGAAGAAACATTACGCAGTCTCTGGTAAATTTCGAAAGGAGAGTAGCGTGTCTTCGTTAAGTTATATTCAAACCGCTGTGATAAGTTGACCTGATAAACATCCCCGCATTTGATGTATTCTAAAATCCGTTGGACCGCCCGCAGGTATTCTTGTTTTGTAAAATTACTCTTCAAATCTTTATGGATTTTCGCTGGATTTCCCAACCCCTTTCTACTGACTACGACATTATTTTTAGAGAAGTCAGTAAATTCCGAACGCGTTTTTCTTCCCTGAGAAGAAGACAGCCGCTGAAGAATTTTTTTGAGACGATCCTGAGCTCTTTTCTGCCGCCGGCGCGAATTTTTTTCCGGCAGACCACAGGAAACGACAATCAATTTCTTTAAAAGATGATCGATCGTGATGACACAATCATAAAAACCGAAAAAACAATCCGGCAGCGCAAGATCGTTTTTAGAATGTCCAGAAATATTCTCGAGATAAAACCCGGAATCGTAGCTTAGATACCCAACGATACCGGCACCGAAAGGAGTGGACAATTGGTTGGAAACTTCTTTAAAGTATTCAGAATATTCTGAAAACTTCTTTTCCAATAATCGCCAACAATCTTTCCCTCTACCCTGAAAAATCTCAAAAGGATCAAAGCCGATAAAAGAAAAACGCCCCGTGGTCTTATTCGGCAAAGCACTATCCAAGAAAAAAACATGCGGTTCATCTTCAAATAAATCCGGAATTTCGATGGCGCGTCCGCTGAAGTCAAAAGTTTTGATAAGACCCAAATTCATGCCACATCCTTAAAAAAAATTTTAAAGTTATGACGAACAACCGTTATCCAGTGCATTATCCGGTGAATAATCCAATCTCAAGATTCTATCCAGACGAAAACTTCGGTCTTCTCCCCGCAGATGGCAAAAGCCCAAGAGTTTCATCTGTCCTTTTTCTTTGACAATTCTTTGGGGATTGACTTTTCGAAAAGTCATCGCCCCTTGAGAGGAAGAAAAATAACTGATTAAAATCGTCTTTTTAAACTCGATGGCTTGTTCAATCAAAGAGATATTTTCTTTTATTCTTTTTTCCTGCTCAGGCCCCGGTTGAACGGCAAAAAGAGGCAAGAACATTTCTAGATCCGTGAGGTCCCGCCGGTTGGCCACCGCAAGCAACCGACGGAATACCGACCAGGTCAAATACACATCGGATAAAGCCCGGTGCTCTTGCAAGGTATCAAGGCCTAAAGTTTGCGCGACCAGCCACAAAGGGTACCGGCCCATCTCCGGCAAAAGAGTGCGGGCCATCTTCACGGTACAGAGTGCCATGACTTTTTCTTTCCAATCCAATCCCGCGAGAAAAACTTCCCGGCGCAAAAATTCCAAATCGAATTTAATATTGTGCCCTACCAAAATACTCTCGCCGAAGAAATCCAAAAGTTCCGGCAAAATTTCTTGCGCTGTCGGAGAGCCGCAGAGCATTTCATACGTAATTCTGTTTACCGCGAAGGCCCCGGAGGAGATTTCCCGCTGGGGATTCACAAAAGAATGGAAATGCCCGATGGGCCGGAGATTTTTTATCTTTAAAGCAGCCACCTCGATGATGCGGTCGCCGTTTGAGACGGAAAGTCCGGTTGTTTCCACATCGAAAATAACAAAGGTATTTTTTTGAAAATTTTTCATAGAGTGTCTTGGCGGGAGGCCCGGGGCGTATGTCAGGCGAGTTCCGCAGCTTCTAAGCCTTCCTTAATCCGTTAGTCATGAAATCTTGACATTTAATGGCAAAATATTTTTCTGTATCAACGGAAGAATGCCCCATCGAACTTTATAGACTTCATGACTAACGAGACCTAGCCTGTTTTGGTTCTGGCTTGTCCAGGCTGGGAATTTAGAGAAGGCGGGAGCGCGAGGACTGTTTGAGCCTGGCATACGCCCCGAGCCTCCCGCGGATCATCCGGTAATCTTTGCGTCACCACATACGACGAAAAAAGCACACGCGGCCTAAAAGACAACTTGACACTCTCGATATTCCTCATCCCAAAATCATCCATGGCATTGATAAATTTATAATTCCGCAGTTGGGGATCCGCACAAAATTCTCTAAAGATATAAACCGACAGCCCCTTGATCGCTAATTCCGTAATCTCAAAAAGAATACAAAAGACGTCCTTATTGAGAGGAAAACCAAAACTGTATCCCTTAATCTCGCCGTCCACCACCACCACCCGCCCCAGGAGCCCCAGCTCTTCATAATGCTTTAAGGCGAGGGTATGCACATCTTTATTTTCATAAAGCATCTGATTATAAACATCATCCGAGGATTTGCCCAGACGATTTTTTAACCACTGCTCGTAGAGCCGCAGGCAGGCAGGCGACATTTCTTTTTTAAATGGAAAGAATTCATAAGAATAATTTTTAATAAAATGATTATAAGAAGACCGTTTGGATTTAAAAACATTTCCTTTTAACGAAACCAAGTCTTCTTTGAAGTAAAAATACTCATACGTTTTATTAAACCAAGCGAATTTCTCTCTCGGGAAAAGTTGGAGATTCACCGCGTCGACATTTTCAATCCGGGAGATCCCATTTCCCTGATTGGTCTTTTCCATGATCTGGAAACACTCCTGAACAGTGGACAGAAATATCTTAGCCTCAACGAAATTACGTTGACCTCCATCCTCAGTACTTTTCTTTCTTAGCGGCGGGAGATATAAAAAACATCCCAGCTGATTGTAAGCGAAAACACACAGCTGTTCGTTAATCATTTCAATTCGAAAATCAAAGAAATCACTCCAGATGAAAATGCTGACGAACGAAAAACCCGAGAGCCAGTGATTTGCACCTTGTAAAAATTCGTCAATAACCTTTTTATGATGGAACAAATCTGATTTCATGCGACTGAAGCTGATGGAAGTTCAATATCTTTGAAGGGTCTGCGCGTTTAAAAAACTCTCCGTGACCCAACCAATTAAACTGGTAGACGAAACATAAATTCCAATTCTTCTCGGTATTCGGCGTAATCACCAACCAGGGAAGGATTCCTCTTTAAAAAATTAAGCACTTCCGCTGCGGCAAAAAAATTTTTCAGATATTCCACATAGCGAACAAAATCTTCACTCTCGCGTTTCTCTTGCACAAAAGGACAATTCCAATGAACATAGACACCCGCGCCGTCGGTTTCCTTACTTAAGACAAACGGATAAAGCTGACATTCAAAAGGGCGTGTTTGATAAATTCTACAGGTATGATCTTGCGGGTGAAAGAAAGAGCACAGATGTTCTGCACCACAAGAAACTGTTTTGATGCGTCCATCCGGCGATAAGATTTCTTTAGAAAGGATCTGCGCGGCCAGACCTTTTTTCGCCGCCTGTTTGATTTCTTCGCCCGTCATTCTCGGACGCCACGAACTATCGGCATCTTTAAAACGACAACACCCGTCGCATTGAAGGCAGACGTCCGAGGGGACAAATTGTTGGAGAGGATTGATCATAAATTTATTGAGCTGCCGCTTATGCATTGATCAGGATTTTTTCCAATTCGCCAAAAGATATCAACGCCAGTAAATAAATGGCGATGGACAAAAGCAGGATTTCGTTGAAACCATAAAATTGCGCCAGGATAATAGCCAGCATCGATCCCAAAACACTAAACCCCGCATTAATACCCCAGGCCCACGCGATAGACTCCGGGTATTTTTGACTGATGAGTTGTAAACCCGATGGAAAAAAAATCCCTAAGCATATCCCAATGGGCAAGAGTACCAGACAAACGATCATCACCCGAAGTCCAAAAGATAACCCGATGAAATGATTCATAACATTCGCCCCGGTTGAGATCAACAAAAATAGGAGAATCGCCAGAATTAAAGCGCTGATCACAACCGGAGAAGATCCCGGCTTAATCAGCCGTCTTAAATAAGGCAATAAATAACTCCCCACTCCTGAAGAAATCAATAATGCGGCGAGAGTCACCGAAATAGAATGTATCGGAGTACCTAAAAGAAGAGTGAAGCGTTGCATCAACGGGATCTCTATGAACATATAACCCATGCCCAAACATGCGAAATAAAAAATAAAACGGAACATCCCTCTTCCTGGCATGTTGCGAATCCCCGTCAGTTTAAAGATGATCAGCGGCAGGAAAATAAATAAAACAATAAAAATAACCGCCTGCAGCAACATCAGGATCTGAGTCAGAAAGATGATCGTCCCGGTATGATGATAAATCTCGAGATATAACGGATGAGCAAAATTAAATTTAAAATATTTATAAAAGAAAGGGGAATCATCTGAAATAACTGAAATATCGTAGGGATAAAACTCATTAAAGATCTTCTCCTCTCCCTTCATAAAACTATCAACATAAAGATTAAAGAGATTCTCTGCAGTTTGATAAGGATTGATACTCGTATCTCCAGAGGAGAAAATTAATTGAGTGTTGTGACTCGTGAAGTAATCTTTAATGATGGTCCTCTCTTGCTGTGTAAAAGGATCCTTTTTAACTAACATAAGCACCCACCCCCGATGAACCCCCAGGATAATATGTTCCCATGGCTTTGGCACCCCTAAGGAGCGCAGGGCATCCAGGCAAATCGCGAATAACCTCAACTCTTCCCTCGGAAGGTCTCCAAAAAACCAGCGGTTGAAATTAATGATCCCATTGGGTTTAAGAATGTTCAAATAATCCGCGACCGCATCTTTTGTATACAGATAGCTTTCTGCATAGGCATAAGCCCCTGTGGAAAGGCCGGAAAAAGTATCCACGCCGTTTAAAATAATCAAATCAAAATAACTTGATTTCGCTTTCTTAACCAAGTGTCTGCCATCTATATTAAATACCGAAACATGATCTTGAGTATAAATTCGTCCGGAGTAATCATAGAGCTTTCCACCGGATGACATCTGAGTATAGATCGCCGGATTAATTTCTGCCCCCTGAATCTCGACGGCGCGATGCGTTTTGGCCATAAATATATCCCGCCCGCCGCCGGTCCCGATAACCATGACGCGCGGTTTTTCTAAAATGACATAGGGGACTTCGACAGCTTCACTAAAAATTTTAACTTCTGAATTGCTTTCTCGAAGACCTTCTAACGATAACTTGTAAATAGGCGTACCAGACAAAGCATTGGTGGCTGCATAAGCAAATTCTGGGAGAGGAGAAAGATTGATTTCAAAGGTCATCGTGTTCAGGTCATACATTCTTTCACGAATTTTGCTATCGGTGATTCGATAAACTTCGGTTCGTCCCAACGGATGCCATTGTGAGACTAAAGTTTGATATTGATTCTTCAGCAATATACCCGGAATCCATTCCCATCCCTTACTTTCATCAATAGCGTAATTCACCGGCTCGGGGATAAATCGTAAAGAAACCAGCGCCAGGATAATCATCAAACTAACCATCTGAAAAATTTTTCTACGGAGATTTAAAATAACGCAGATATATAAGAATAAGGCAATAATTGAAAAAAATAATATTGAACGAAAAACCCCCAGATAGTTGATCAAAAAGAAAAAGACGACAGCTCCTGTTCCTGCCCCCAAAAGATCCCAAAAATAAAGTTTATTGATATTCGAACTATCCGTTGAAAAAAAGTATGTAATCAAAAAGCCGATAACTGAGAAAGGAAGCAAAATGGCGGTGTAAGCTAAGGATAGCCTAAAAATAGAATCGAAACTTTTTAAAAAGCTCGTCAAATAACTTAAACTCAAAGGAAAGGATATCAAAAACACGGTGCTCAAAATCGATAATACCGAAAGCGCGAGCAGAGAACCAGCCACAATCTGGCGATAACCGCATCGTTCCATTCTTTTTTTAAATATAAGATAAAGATTAGCCCCTACCCCATATCCTAGAATGGCAAAAGGTATAATTATATAGACAATATGGTTCCAAGCTTTTAAGTTAAGAATCCGAGTATAAAATAATTCTAAAGAGATACAAAATAAAGAAATAAAGAATACAACAAAATAACTCATAAAAAAACTCCTTGCGTCGGGTGTTTATCGTACTTTAGTGCAAAAAATCAGCGTACCACACTCCCTAACGCGATTTCCTTATCGATGTCCAAAATCGCCAGACCATTCTCATCGCTGGCCGCCAAAATCATCCCTTGTGATTCTTCTCCCCGCAGATGGCAAAAGCCCAAAAATTTCATCAAAAAAATTTTATTCTGCGATTGAGTTTGATGCCCCGCAGTGATTTGCATATTATTTATTTTGTCGCTATCCCCAAAACGTACTCATGATAAATAGCGAAACGTTCCCAATGAATCACCTGACAATGATTTGAAATGAACTTGTAGAGAGTTTCTGCACTATGCGGATAGGACCCTCGGTCCAGGCTCCAGAGCAATCGACCGGCTAAACGCTTTGGATTCCAAACAGCGTCGATAAAAAAAATTCTTCCCTCAGGCTTCAGGATCCGGACACTTTCTTGAAATAGTTTTAGCAACAAATCAATAGGAATATGGTGAGACATCAATGTGCACAAAACTACATCCGCACTATTTGTTCTGGCGGGAATTTGTGTGGCATCACCTAATAACACTACCCCAGATGGGTACTTATTTAAATATCCCTTTAATTTAACTATATCATTGTCCAAACATATATATTGACTTGAATCAGGCCAGAGATCTTTAGATATTCCTGTCCCTCCTCCAATATCAAACACAATAGATTTATTTTTAAGGTTCAGGTGCTCAATTTGTTTGTATAAACGATTATGAACGAATCGAACTCCAGCCAAGATCTGCACTGAATCATAAACCAAAGGATGGGAGACAATATCGTGGAGAATTTTAAGAAACACGGATCTTTCATTGCTCATTCATCATTCTCAACTAAATCTTTTACACTTTCAGTGATATAAGTTATTTCGTCGGTTTTTAATTTTGGGTAAAGAGGCAACGTGATTGTTCTATCTCCTATTTCCTCAGCAACTGGAAAATCACCGCGTTTAAATCCAAAGGTTTTCTTATAATAAGAGAGTAAGTGAATTGCACGAAAATTGACGGCAACGCCAATTCCTTTATTTTGCAATCTCATCAATAAATCATCTCTTTTTTCGGCATTAACCCAGATCGTAAAGATATGCCTTGCGGATTTGGATTCAGGCAATACTTTAGGAAAATCAATTCCCCGTAAATTTAAAAATACGGATTCATATATTTGGCAAATGTGTTCTTTTTTCTGCCAGGCGTCTTCGATCTTTTTCAATTGCGGGATTAATAAAGCGGCTTGAATGTCCGACATATTGGCTTTATAACCTAATAATTCCATATCCCAGTGTCGATAAATCCCCGTGTATCGCTGTGCGGCAGAATGATCCATCCCATGTAATCTGTATTTGAGGAGAGCTTCATATAATTCCCGGCTATTAGTGACAACAGCTCCTCCTTCGCCACACGTAATATTTTTAGTTGCATAAAAACTAAAACAGGCGGCATCACTCAACTGGCCCGGACGAATCCCATCCCGATGACCTTCAATACAATGGGCCGAATCCTCGAGAATTTTTAAATGATATTGATCTGCAATCTCTCGAAGTCGACGGATATCCGTCATTTGACCATACAAATGTACGGGGATAATAGCTTTTGTTTTATTTGTGATATTTTTTTCAATTAAATGGACATCGATATTTCCGGTTCGGGGTTCCACATCAACAAATACAGGTTTAGCTCCTGTATGCAGAATCGCATTGGCAGTTGCAATAAAACTCAGGGGGGTTGTGATGACCTCATCCCCGGAACCAATACCCCAGGCTTTTAAAGTTAAGAAGGCTCCCGTTGTCCAAGAGGATACACCGACGGTATATTGTGCACCAAGGTAGGAAGAAAATGCGGATTCAAACTGGCTGGTTTTGGGACCGGTTGTCAGAAAAATAGAATCCAGTGTTTCCAGAATAGATGTCTTTTCCTCGGTCCCGATATTATGTTTATAGAATTCAATCTTCATGCATCCTATTGCTAAATCAATGCAACTCCATCTTCCCCGATTTTGTGCGGATTCTAATATTTTTCATCCACTCGATTTTTTGCCACCACTCTTTATTATTTTTGTACCAGTCGATCGTTTGCCGGAGACCATCGATAAAAGGGCGACCGGCATTGGTTCTTAATAACTTTCTCGCTTTCTCGGTCGAGGAAATATGATTTTGAACCTGTCCTAAACGATCTCCAATGAAAATAATGAGCGATTGTGGCTTCTCTAATACTTTAAGGATAATCTTGGCAATCTTAAGGACACTGATGGATTCTCCCGATCCAATATTAAAAACCTCTCCTTTAATCTTTTTTAAGGGGGCATGAATGATTTTGTCCAATTTGATACAAGTATCCTCAACGTATAACCAATCGCGTTTGGCTTCTCCGGAGCCATGAACTGTGAGAGGTTGATCTTTTAAAGCTGAAGTGATAAATCGCGGAACAACCTTTTCCAGATGTTGATTGGGCCCATAATTGTTAAAAGGGCGAACGATCACCGCCGGGATATCATAAGTTTTAATGAAAGAATAGACCAATCGGTCTGCCCCGCACTTAGCCGAGGCATAGGGACTGCATGGATTCAAGGGATGCGCCTCATCCATCGGCTCGTACTGCGCCGTTCCATACACTTCCGATGTGGAAATATGGAGAAATCTTTCTACAGTTTTATAATTCTTCAAAACAGCGGTCGCCACAGACTGTGTACCCAAAACATCGGTTTCAAAAAATATTTTGTTGTCAAAAATCGATCTGGCCACATGAGATTCTGCGGCAAAATGCACAACCACATCTGCTCTTTCAACCAAACTATTGACGAGTTGGCCATTACAAACATTTCCATACCAGAATTCAAATCTTCGTCGATTATTCCGGACCATTTTGGGAATATTTTCCGGATTGCCGGCATAGGTGACATTATCCAGGACGATAATTTTATCTTTAGGATATCGGTCAAACCAATACTTCACAAAATTACTTCCTATGAAACCAACCCCACCAGTGACGAATAGCGATCTCATGATTGACCCCATTTTGTTAGAATATATTGTTTTTGAATACCGAAATCACTCCCGGAATATTTTTGAGAAAGTTTAAAAAAATCTTTATTGATTTCTTTATTGAAACCAGCCGGAAGAGATGGATTCAAATCTCTGATAAATCTAGTTCCTAAATAATAAAAAGAGGAAAATAAATTCACTTTATAACTGACCTTTGACTGATCTAAATACTCTTCCAGTTTTTTTTCTTTTAAATATCGATTAAAATCGTGCTCAACCAGGGGCTCTAACCCGGCGATCAAACGAATGGCATTTAAATTTTGCAGTGCTCCCCAAAATGCCTCAGAGATAATCACAAGTCCTCCTGGCCTTGTCACTCGAATCAGCTCTTTAATTGCCTTTTTCTGCTCTTGCCAATGGGGCAAATTGATTAAGACTCTAATTGTATAAACGACATCAAAAACATTTGAATCCTCCGGGATCTTTCGAATATCCGCTCTATAAATATTGGAAGAAAGATTTCTGTATCCTTTAGCCCTGATTCTTTTTTGTGCATTTTTCACCATCTCCTCAACGTAATCGAAAGCCACTAACTTATTTCTTGATTCCCGGGTAAACATCTTTTCCATCGAGAATCCATTCGCACACCCGGCATCTAAGATCACATCGCCATTTTTAATAAATTTTTTAATGCCGTTCACCTCCAAGGCCATCATATGAACATCGCCCCAGGAAGCTTCTGGTTTTTGCTTTTCCTTGAGCGCTTGATGACTCCAATATTCGGATATAAAATCCTTCATATGATTTATTCTCTTTAAACCCAGAATTTCAGTTAATGCCCTTTGTATTAAATTTTAAGGTAAAGTTTCTTTAATGACATACAACGGCCGATTTTGACTCTCGGCATATATCCTTCCGACATACTCGCCCAATACTCCAAGAAACAACATTTGTATTCCACCAATAAAAAGGATAATCACAACCGTCGATGTCCACCCGATAATACTAACTCCGCAAAAAAATTTTTTAATCACTAAATAAATAACACCTAAAAAACTCAAACACGAAATAATAATTCCCAACAGACTCGCCAATTGTAGGGGTTTATAAGAAAATGAGGTGACCGTATTCATGGCTAATTTTAACAATTTAAATAAAGTATATTTTGTTTTCCCGGCGTAACGCTGACCATGCTGGATTTCTACACCAATTTGCTTGAAACCTATAAAGCTGATCAATCCGGTGATAAACCTATCCCGTTCTCTAAATTGATTGAGCGTATTGACAACCTTCCGATTCATAATACGAAATATGTGACTATTAATAGGTACTTCCGAGCCAACAATCCTATTGATCAATAGAATAAATATCTTTGAGGTCATAATTTTCAGGAATGAATGTTTTCTTTCTTGCCTGACACCGTAAACCACATCAAAACCCTCCAAAAATTTCTGATACAGTTTGGGAATTTCTTCCGGCTGATCCTGCAAATCACCATCCATCAAAATCACGGCCTTACCTTTGGCGATGTCCATGCCTGCGGTGATCGCGATATGGTGTCCAAAATTTCTGGAAAATTTGATTCCTTTCACGTTGCTATTTCGAGTGTGCAGCTCATTAATCAATAGCCAGGATCGGTCTTTACTGCCATCATCGACTAAAATAATCTCATAAGTAATCCGTAATTGTTCCTCAAGGACATGGGTAAGACGTTTATATAATTCTTGCAGATTGCCCTCTTCATTGTAAATTGGCACAATAATCGAAATATCGATCATAATCTCACTCATATGTTTTTTCCATGTTTGCATGCACCAAGAAATTATTCGGGATGAATTTTCCCAACGACCAGACAACTTCCTCCGAATAAAATTCTTTTTTTCCGATGAATCATCGATCGTTCGACATTGAATATTTTATCTAAAATGCCGCTCATCACCCCGCCATGTTGGTGTTCCGAGAGATATTTTTTAAAAGATTGATCCCGCCTGAATCTTAATCGACTCGGTAAGGTTCTGAATAAAAATATCGGAACCGGTAACATGGAAAATATATAAGTTGAATACTCGATGATAAACCCCGAGCTTTTCAACAATTGATATAAACGGCGAAGACTGTACCGCCGGATGTGCCCGGCATAATCATCTTCCGCAGACCATAAGAATTGGTAGGCGGGACCTGTTAAGTAGATCCTTCCTTCCTCAGTCATATATTCTCTAAGAGTTAATAAAAAACTTTTATCATCTTGGATATGTTCAAGGACATCAAAAATTCCAAGAGCAGATATTGATTTCTTCTGAAAATTTGTGTCCTCTATCTTCGAACATACTAAATTTTTTAACCCCCTTTTTTGGGCATTAAGAATTCCTTCTTCTCCGGGTTCCAATAAAACCGTCTTGATCCCATGCTGTTCCAGAGCCCAACAAACATAGCCGTTTCCTCCTCCGATATCAAAAAAAACACATTTCGGGGAAAAATTTCTTACACATTCTAAAATACAGGCATTCCTATGTTTGAACCAAAAACTATTTTCTTCAATTTCAAAATATAATTCATTACCTCTATCCGGATAGGAAATCTGAGAACGTGTTTTAGAATACCAAATTCCATTACGGAATTCTAAATTTTTTAAAATTTCTGTTAAATCAAATTCTTTAAATAATTTATCCATAACAAATCATTCTTTACTTTACCACACTCCCCAGCGAAACCTCGCGATCCACTCCCAAAACCGCCAGACCATTCTCATCGCTGGCGGCCAGAAGCATCCCTTGCGATTCTTCTCCCCGGATCACCGCCGGTTCAAGATTGTTAACTATCACGATCCGGCGACCCACCAATTCTTCTTTCGTATAGGCCTGGCGAATCCCGGCGACCAACTGCTTAATTTCTTTGCCGGTATCCACTTTTAGAACATAGAGACGATCGGCGTGGGGATGCTCTTTCACTTCTTTTACTTGAGCGACAATGAGTTCGATTTTTTTGAAATCTTCTAAAGTGACCATGTTTACTCCTTAGGGTTATTCAATTTTTGCTCAATAATTTTTAAGGCCTGTTTCAGATCCTGGTCGTCAGGTCTAAGGGAAGCCGCCTTTTGATAAGCGGATAAAGCCTGTTCATATCTTTTTAAGTTAAAATAACAAATGCCCAGTCCTTGATAATAGTCGGCCCGCTGCGGAAAATGGTTTATCATACTATCAAAATAAAGAATCCCGTCATAATAATTTTTAAATCCCCAATTGGAGAATATCCCCAACAAATAACGCTCCCGCTCTTCTTTAGGAACTTCCCAATCCACAAGCCGAATGATCACCGCGGTCACAATAATATAAAAAAAAATGGATCGATTTAAAAACCTTATAATTTTTTCTTTAAGACTCACGTCGGCTCACATCTTTTCGACAAGAAAATCGCCTTGGGCCTCTTTACAAAGCCAAAACACAGTATAAAAAGAAAACAACAGAAAAAAAAGACTCACAAAGATATAAATCGACTCGCCTCCCCACGGTTGATATTTTAAATAAACGGTGTTGTGTCCCGGCGGCAGCCAGATCCCTTTAAACGCAGCATTGGCTTTATAAAGTTTGGAGGGTTTCCCATTGATCAAGACTTTCCAGTTGCTGTTAAAACTCTCGGTGTAAACCAAAAATTTGTCGGTATTAAAATTTGTTTCCATTCTCAGAGAATTCACATCGAAGTGCGAAACTTTTAAAACTTCGGTCGGCTGAAAAATCACCTGGGGATGAGGGGGGATAGCTGCCGGCTTCCCTTTAAATGTTGCCAATAAAGGCTGATCGGAATTGGAAACAAAAACGATATTAAAATTATGCTCGATAGCCTCAATCAAAGATGGCAAATTTTCTTCCTGGTCCTGAAACGATTTGACCTGATCATACACCATAAATTTATTCTGCACATAGGCATTCCACTGAAGAGAATCCATATGTTTCGATAGAAAAAAAATCCCTCGTCCTATGGTGCCCGGAAATCCGACGGTACCAGGACCATCAACCAGTAGCATGTCATGCCAGAATTCCGGAATATAAGTTAAAAAATTTTTTGCGGTGCAATTGATGTCGATCTCTTTTTCTGGCCGGGTGAAAGAAAAAACCGGGGTGAGGTGTTCCCGCGGCAATTCACAGACAAAAAACTTTGCATTTCTGTTGTAAAAATAGAAAACCCGTAAAGGTTCCAGCAAAGCGAGCACAACCAACACCGTCAGGAGGATCCCACGTCCGGAAGAATATCTGCCAGGGATCGCGAAATAATAAGAGATAAAAAGTACCCAACTTAAAAAGACCGTCACCAATGAAATCGTTAAGACAGCTGTTAACTGCAGCAAAAAAACAAAAAAAATAAAATGCACCGCAGAAACCGTAAAAAACATCACCCTTCTATCTTGCATAGAATCTATCGACACCTCCGCAAGGAATTTGAATTGTAAAGCAGCCAATAAAATCCCCATCGGCAAAAGAAAGATCATGAAGAAAAAAAGGTTCCTGAAATACCGAAAAAACGCGATATGTTTAAACAAAAATGGATAAATCACTGTGGCATCGCCTAAGGAAATCAAAAAAATCACAGCGCCAGTTAAAATTAATAGAACCGCCCGTCGCTGTAGCCGTATGGCAGCCGACATCAAAAGCAGCAGATAACAAATAATCGGAAGATAAAAGAGGCCTTCCGCTCCAAAGCTCACTTTGTCCAAATGCGTAAACAGACTCCGCAAACTTACCCGTTCTCCCAGCGTTCCAAAGTTAGTAATTTCCTTATAGGAAAGCCCCAGCTCATTATTCATCGTGTCGCGATAACATTCTTCCATATTTTTATCTACGCAGTGCCTCGCCGGGGTAACGATCTCTTGATGGGAAGTTTTATATAGAATAAACGGAACCAAAGAAACGGCAAGTGCCACGACACAAATCAAAGTGATGATAAAATTATTTTCTACAAAACTCCGAACGTCATAAACAAACCTATTTATTTTTTTCCAATAAAGGCACAGGCAAAATAAGGTCAATACACCCCAGACCGTCAAGAAATGAAAAGGCATGTAGGATGTCCCCAGAACCATTGAGCTTAAGGTCAAAGCTAAGAAATCCCCGACTCTAAACCTCTGGGCAAAACGGGTCAGAAAACAAAAAAACCAAACGCCCGGCACAAAGATCAAAAGCATATTGAGCTGCGTGAACATGACCGTTCCCACTCCGGAAAACAACAAGAGCACATAAGCCAAAAAAGCCGCACCTTCATCTTTAATGAAGCTCTTGGCCAAGAAATAAAACCCTACCGCCCCCAGGAAGAAATTAACGACGAGATAAGTCAGATACGCGTCGTAATAATTCCATCCGAACTTAACCAATAACGCAATCAGATAAATGATGGGATTTAAAAGGCCTAAAATCGCCAGCGAATAAAAAGGGATCCCTAAATCCGCAAACGGATCCCACAGCGGAAAAACTCCATTCAAAATATTATTGATGAAGAACTTCACAACGGCGTAACTAAGGATCGTGTCGAGGTTGATGGTGTTGGTGTGGAAAAATAAAAAATCGCGGAAGACAAAGAGCCAAATCAAAAACGGAATCGCCAATCGGCAAAGACTTAGCCACATATTATATGTTTCCTAATAAATACCACTATGAATTGGGCATCCGTTTATCCGGGTATCCGGGACTAGGGGATCCAGAAATCAGGAGATCAGGGGACATTCAAATTCATCCAAAAAATTTTAATATCCCTGGTTCCCCAATCTCCTGATTACCTAGTCCCGGATTCCCTTGATTACCGGATCACCTGTCTTACGCTTCATCGCCACCAGATATTTCCCGTCGGAATAAAATTCATAATGCTCCTTCACATAATCAATCAACGCCAAAAGCGCGGGAGTCTGATAGTTAAAAAACCTGGGGACTTCTGACTTTGGCGATAGATAAATCCGTTCCAGAAAAATATATTCGGGCGCTTCAGTCTCTAATTGGCGGATTGTTTTCTTAAACGCCTCGGTCGTATACATGGAAGTCACCCCAAACATCCGTAAACGCATCGGACGGGAAATCACCATGGGAAAATAATAAAAAAACGGCCGGCGGTTCGCCTGCATTAGAATCTTCACGTCGAAACTGCTGATCAAAGCCGCCCGCTCACGTACGGAAGTGAGCTTTTGGATCAAAAGCGCATCTTCCGTAAAATCAAACGCACGACGAAAATAGGCCTTCAAATCTTCTTGCGAAGAAAAACTTTCTTCGATGCGTAGATCTTCAAAAGTCTCGCCCAAAGAATTTTTGGGAAGTTTGACCGTTTCCAGATATTGACTCCACAGATGATTGAAGTACGGAACCCCGTCCGGTAAACGCTGGGCAACCAGCCGGTCAATCAAGGGATTGCGAGAAACATTCAGCAGGTTCGGGTAAGCCAAATAATTATGGTTCGTGGCGAGCGCGTAAATCGACACTAGGATAAGGATCATTAAAATTTTCCTGCGGTATTCCCGCTGGATATAACTTAAAAGCAAATTCAGCCAATATCCCAAAACAAAAATAAATGGCAAGCCCGTCGTATAATAGGTCGTAATCGCGGACATGCTTACGTAATACTGATTAATCGCTAGCCCGTAAACGGATAATACCGCGGCAAACAAATGCTGAGCCTGTATCTTTTTACAATAAAATAAACCCACAGCCGACAAAATTGTGAGTACATGAACCAGCACCAGTAAAACACCGATCAAATTAGCCAAATAATCATGCTGTTTAAAACTTCCTAAAAAGGGCAAATATCCGGTCCCGCTTAAGAATAGTTTCGTAAATTCATTGATATTCTCCCAAAGTTCTTTCTTCCATAAATAATGGCCATAATAAAGCCAATAAAGCAAGAACGCCGTTAAAGGAGCGGTCGAAAAATAAACAACGGCTCGGAAGATCATCTCTCTTAAAGATTCCGTTTTTTCACTGAGCTGTTGTGTTGCCGGTGATTCACCCAATAGGTGTCTTTGAAAATACCAGTATAGAAAATAGAAGATCAAATAAAAATACAGCGCCGCAATCAAAGCCATGCCGGTTGAAATCATGTAAAAAACCGCCACTCCGGCGATCATGCCGGCCAGAATTAAAAAGGGGTTGAACTGCGCCCCACACTTTCGAAAGGAAAACAACAAACAGAAAAAAAACAAAACATCAAAAGGATACCGAAAAACCGTTGCGCTAGGCAGTCCAAAAATAAAAGGGAAAATCCCGGTATGAAACATTTGTACCCTTATACCAACGAGAATGGCCAAAGCTGCGACCAAAAAACTCTTCATCCACTTTCTTAAAAGCGCAAACCACAGCACATAATAAATAATGCATCCCCACATTAAAACTAAAAAGGTATTCAAATAACTGAATCCTCCGAAGAGTTGGCTTAATCCGCTGATCATAACCGGCATCCCCACGCCGTAATCAGCGATCTGATCTAGCCCCAAAATATTTCCAGAAACATGCCCCCAGGCCGGGGCCATAATAAAAACATCATAATGATGAAACTGTTCTCCGATAAAAATCCTCGCTACAACCGCCTCAGGATCCGGCATATAGATGAGAACCACCAGGATCAGAGGAAATAAAAAATTACAAAATTTATAAAAGAATGGATAATTTTCTTCGTTCATCAAAAAAGCATAAACTATCGACGCAAATTTTCTGATCTTGAACCAAAAAATTTTATTAAAAACAGCCCACACCCAAAGCGCATGATACGCCCACTCCGCCAGCTGCGGACGATCGAAGAAAATAAGACTTTTATATAAGGCACTCAACATCAAAAAGACAAGCACCGTCTCCATCAGGCAAAAATATTTTAATTCCCTGCCCCAAGCGGCATCGCGGAATCTTTTCTCAAACATTTTTAAGCTCAAACACTGCAGAATCACCGCGCACACAACAAAGGTCCGGTAAAAAAGCTCCTCGCGCTCCGGCTGAATGATCCAACGCCATTCGCCAAAAACAACGTCGGACAAAGGATTCGGTACCGGAAAAAATTCCGCCGCCCCCATAGCAGCCAAAACAAGCTGAAGGCTTTCCAACAAAACTACAGCCGACAAAAACCCCGCGTTAATGAACTCAACGGGAAATGGGAATTTGAATGGATTTATTGCGCGTCCTTGCATTTCATCGCCACCAGATATTTGCCATAGGAAAAAGGCTCGTAATGCTGATGAACATAATCCAGCAATGACAAAAGCGCCGGGGTAAAGTAGTAATAATATTGCGGGACCTCACGATTTAGGTAAAGGCGTTCCATAAAAATATATTCGGGTTTTTCCTGCTCTAACTGCGAGATGACTTTCTTAAGGGCGGTGGTTGTATACATACCGGTGTTGGGAAACATGCGGCTATGCATCGGGCGGGAAATGGCCAGCGGAAAATGATAAAAAAACGGCCGGCGGTTCGCCTGCATCAAGATCTTAATATCGAAGGCGCTGATCAATGGCACTTTCTTTTGAAGCTCAGTCAATTTCTGGATCAAGAGCGCATCTTCTGTAAAGTCGAATTCCTGATGATAATACGCCTTTAACTCTTCCTGGGATATGAAATTCTCCTCAACTCTTAAGTCCTCATTAACTTCTCCCAAAGAATTTTTCGGGAGTTTAAAACTTTCCGAATAAATCACGTACAAATGATTAAAATATGCCCGTCCATCGGGAATACGCTGGGCGACAAGCCGGTCCAGGAGAGGGTTGCGGCAAACGTTGATCATGTTCGGATAAGCCAGATAATTGTGATTGGTGATCAAAGCATACATCGACAAAATGATCAACGTCAGCAAAATCTTTTTACGCCTCGTTTCGTTGAGATGCTTGAGAAACATATGCAGCCAGTAACCCGCCACAAAAATAAACGGTAACCCCGTCGTGTAATACGAGGTGATCGCCGAGAGCATAATATAATATTGATTCAACCCCAACCCGTTAATACATAATAAAATGACCAACAGGTTTTCCCTCTCCATCTTGTTAAAAAAGCACAGGCTGAAGATCAAAAGAATACTCAACACATACACCGCAGGAATCAAAAATCCGATCGAGGAAGCCAAAAAATTATGTTCTTTCAAACTGCCAAAGATCGGCATGGCGCCCGCACCGCTGACAAAATATTGCAAAAATTCATTCATATTGTGCCAGTACTCAGCGCTCCACAAATATTTTCCCACGGTCAGCCAGGTCAACGCGAGCGTTGTCCCTAATGCCAGTGCTCCATAGCCAAGTAAGGGAATAAAATCTCGGGGAGAATGATAAACAAACCGGCGCAGATGCGGGATCAGTAAATGACACAGCAAATACGCATAAAGACAAACAATCAGGTAAATCCCCGTCGAGAACATATAGAAAGTAGCCACCCCAGAAATCACCGCCGCCAGCCACAGAAAAACTGATCTATTTTTTTGCAGATGCAAAAACATCATCACAAAGAATAACGCGTCAAACCAATAACGGATGACGGTGGCGCTTGGCAAAGCAAAGATAAAAGGAAAAACCCCGGTGTGAAACATCTGAATCCTGATTCCCACCAGCATAGCCAAAATCGCCATCGCCGCACTCTTGTACCACCTTCGTAGAAACCAAAACCATATCAGGTAATAAATAATACATCCCCACAGAATCACTAAAAACACATTCAGATAACTAAACCCGCCGAATAATTTGGTTAACTGGCTGATGATCGCCGGCATCCCGACGCCATACTGGCTGACCTGGTCGATGTTCAAGATATTGCCGGAGGTATACGCCCACGCCGGGGCCATAATGAAACTGTCATAATGATGAAATTGCTCGCCGATAAACATCCGCGCCATCACCGCTGCGGAATCCGGCAAATACAAAAGGACAAAAATAAGAATAGGAAATAAAAAGTCCGCCAGCATCTTAAAGGACAGCGCATTTCTTTCATTCATGAGAAATTCATAAAGTGCATAGCCGAAATTTCTAACGGGGATCCAAAATATCTTGTTAAGAACCGCCAGGACCAAAAGCACATCGTAAGCCGTGTGCGCCAGCTGCGGGCGGTCATCATAAATAACTGTTTTAAATAAAGCACTTAAAATAAAAAACACCAGCATCCCTTCCACCGCCGCAAAGGTTTTCAATTGCGCAAGCAGCCGCTCATCTCTAAATTTCTTCTGAAAAATTTTTAGGGCAATGATTTGGCCCACAATGGCAGTTCCGACGAAAAATCGGAAAAAAACCACCTCGCGCTCCGGACGAACAATCCCCAGCCATTCCCGGAAAACAATTTTGGATAAAGAATTCTCTAAAGGAAAAAATCCCAGAATCCAGGCCGCAATCAAGACCGCTTGAATGCATTCCAGCAATACAATGGTGGAAAGAAATAAAACAGGGAGGAATTCGGCAGGAAATATTGCTTTTAGATTTTTCATAAGGAAGTGTCTTTGCGTTTCATCGCCACCAGATACTCGCCTTCGGTTGCCGGCGAATAGTTGGCGTGCACATAACGTAAGAGCGAAAGCAGCGACGGAAAATAATATTCGAAATGTTTCGGAATGTTCTCGAGATTTAGATAAATACGCTGCAAAAAAATCCATTGCGGCTTTTCGTCCTCGAGCTGGGCTATAGTTTCTTTCAGATACTCTGTTGTATACAGGCCACTCACCGCCCAGGCATTCAAACTTAAAACCTGCGGAACCAATAAGGGAAAATGATAAAAGAACGGCCGGCGATTCGCCTGCATCAATATCTTGATTTCAAAACTGCTGATGACCGGGACTTTAATATGCGCGTCCGTTAAGCTTTGGATCAACTGGGCGTCCTTTGTAAAATCGAGTGTTTTCTCGTAGAATTCTTTTAACTGATCATCCCAGCTAAAAGTCCATTGGGTGTAAATCGGCGGCAACGCCTGGCTCACCAAAGGATCCGTCAAAGGATTGCGCGAAAGGTTTAAGAGGCTGGGATAGCTTAAAAAATTGTGGTTGGTCACAAGGGCATAAGCCGCGACACCGATGAGCATCATGAGAATTTTTTTATACCGCCCGGGAGAAAGACCATTCAATCCCACTCGGATCCAATACCCGGCCACCAAAATAAAAGGTAATCCGCCGGTATAATAACTGGTCATCGCCGAGAATAAAATGTAATATTGATTCAATCCTAATCCATAAATGCATAGCAAGACAACGAAAAGATGCTCAAAGGCAAGTTTCTTGCGCCACCATAAACTTCCTACCATGAGAATAGTGAATACATAAAAGACCGGAATAACAAATCCCATCAAAGAAGCCAGAAAGTCATGGGTCTTAAAGCTGGCAAATATAGGAAGCGTCCCGGCGCCGCTGACAAGATAATTGATGAATCCAAACATATTCTGCCAAAACTTTTGAGTCCACAGATGTTCTCTTACCGTGATCCACATTAATCCAGCAGCCGTCAGCGGCGCAATCAAAACATATCCAATGACATGGGACGGCTTCACCTTAAAGTCTGGCCTAAAAAAATTCAATACGAGATAAAGATAAAAACAACCCAGCAGATACATTCCCGTTGAAATCATACAAAAGACCGCTACCCCGCACCCTAATCCCGCTAGCCACAAAAAAATACTTTGTGGCTTCTTGAGATGACATAAAATCAAAATAAAAAATAAGACATCAAACCAATACCGGATAACCGTCGCACTGGGCAAGGCCAGGACAAAAGGAAAAACACCCGTGTGAAACATCTGAATCCGGATTCCCAGCAATATCCCGAGAATAGTCAGAGGCAGACTCCGGTACCACAGTTGCAAGAGCCCATACAATAGAAGATAATAAAAAATGCATCCCCACATGATCGCTAAAAAAACATTCGGTTCATTAAAGCCGCCCAGCAACTTCGCCAGGTGACTCAGGAAAATGGGCATGCCCAGGCCGTACTGGCTGATCTGATCCACGTAAAGGATATTCCCCGACGTATAAGCCCAGGCCGGGGCGAAGACAAAACTATTAAAATGAGTGAATTGATCGCCGATCAAAAGTCTTCCGCCGATTGTGGCTTTTGTGTTCGGCACATAAATGACGGCGACGATCAGCAGCACAAAAGAAAAACCCGCGAGTTTTCTTAAAAAAACGGTGTTATCGTTCGCGGTTAGGAAAGCATAAATGGTTTGGAAAAAAATTTTTACCCTGCGCCAGAATATTTTGTGCAGCACGGCCAAAATCAAAAGTGTCGTATAGGCGTATTGCGCCAGCGTTTTGTGATCTTCATAAACCACCATTTTAAATAATGCGCTTAAAATAAAAAAAAGCAAAATCCCTTCCGCCCAGCAAAAATATGTCAATTCTTTTTCAAAATCCGGGTCGCTTAGTTTACGTCGGAAAATCTTTAATCCCAACATCTGAAAGCCGATGGCCGTTCCCACAAAAAACCAGAAGAACCACATCTGCCGCTGCGGCGAAACAAAAGGGAGCCATTCCTTGAAGACAACATCCGCCAGCGGATTCGCCCAGGGAAAAAATCCGACGATCCAGGCCGCGAGCAACATCAATTGAATACTCTCGATGACAACCACCAGCGAAAGCACAATGACGTTACGGATGTCAACGGGAAGTTGGGATTTGATTGGATTGCGGGGAATCATATCTCTTCAGAAAATTTATCTGGCCTGGACATACGGATACAACTGCGGCATTAAATCCGACTGCCAGTACTCTTTCGTCGTGACATCCATTATCGTTAATTTCCCGGACCATCCCGCGCCGGTATCGAGCATCCAGATATTACAAAGTTGCAAAGGCTTCAAGGAATGGAATAATTGTGTCGTTGTATGTCCGAGATAAATTTCTGCAAAATCCGTATACCGGTAATCTTCTGCTGTCAAATATTTCTTCCAGGCTTCCCCGATCAAATCCCGGTCCCAGACCAATGTCTGTAAACTCTGGTTGGCAATCGGCTTCTTCGGATCGAATCCGCCGTGAACAAATAATTTGTCCTCAAGCTCAATCCACGCATGCGCGTTTTTCAAAAAATCAATATGCGTCTGCGGCATTCCATCGATGCCGTAGGAGGCAATCGTATTTCGGCCGCCTTGCGTCAGCCATATATCTTCTTTCTTCCCGTGCATCGCCCAATCCAAGGCCCACAGGTCATGATTCCCGATGATGTAATCACAATGCCTGATCTTCAATAACTCATCGATACACTGCTTTGTTTCCGGATAACCATCGCAGACATCGCCTAAAACAATCAAGCGATCTTTTTCATAATTGAAACGAGACCTGTCAAAACATTGCACCAATGCTTTATAAGCGCCGTGGATGTCGCCGAGGACGAAAATTTTCATGCATTAGTATTCCCTTAAACACATTATCAAGATTATTAATCTCCTTACTATTTCTGCTCCACCTTCCTCTTCAATGCCACGAGATATTCGCCCTCATCGCCAGCCTCATAATGATTGTTCAGATATTGCAGCAAAATAGTCAGCGTCTCATAATGCTGATAATACGCGTCGGGGATTTTGTGAAAGAACAATTTCTTCTCGACAAAAACATACTGCGGGGCGGCGTCCTCGAACTGTTTTAATATTTTTTTCATCCGGTCTATGGTGAAAATATACGTGCCGCCGAATTGATCGCTTTTCATGTGACGGGATTCGAATAAAGGAAAATAGTAAAAGAACGGCTTACGTTTGGCATCCAGCAGAATTTTGGTTTCGAAACTGCTTAAAACCGCCACCCGGTCATTGACGGCGGTGAGCCGGTCGATCAACTCCGTATCTTTCGTAAAGACAAATTGTTCTTTATAAAATTTCTTCTCGGGTTTCCAATCGAACCGGCCGATATTCAACACATTCGGATAATAAATAAAAAGATTATTCGTCAAAAGCGCCGTAAAAGTCAATGCCACCGAAAGCAGTAAAATATTTTTCCTCGTTCTCTCCTCGAACAATTGCACCGCTTTATGCAGCCAGAAACAAATCACCAAAACCAGCGGAACGCCCACCGTGTAATAACTGGTCACCGCCGATCGGTAGATAAAATAATGGTACATCCCTAAACCATACACGCACAAAATCACAACAAAGGCGTTACGCCATTGGATTTTTTTAAGATAACACAACCCTCCCACAACGATCATCGTCCACACATAAATGACCGGAATGGTCAGTCCCGTGAGGAAAGCGAAAAACTGCCGGTCGCGCAGACCAGAATAAACCGGCAAGGCGCCCCACCCGTTAAGAAAAAGATTGATGAACTCCCAGGCGTTGTTCCAATACACCGGTTTTAAAATAACCGGTCCTTGTAAAAAAAACAGCACTGCGAAGAAAACAAAGAAAGGCGTCAGCAAATACCGCAAAATAATCCATATATCTTTAAACGAAGAAAACACCGTCGATCGTTGGTGGGGGCAAAGCAAAAGAAAAGTGAGATAAGCATAAAAGCTAAGCGTTTGATACATTCCGGTATCGAGCATAAGCGCCAGGGATACACCGCAACAAATAGCGGCCCCCCACAAAAATTTGGGTTTGAATTCTCGACTATGCTGCAGGATAAAAAAAAGAAACACCAGATCAAAAAACGAACGGATCATCGTGGCGCTGGGGTAAATCCAGATCAAAGGAGCGGCGCCGAGCTGAAACATTTGTAGCTTGATGGCCAAAAGAACGCCGAAGGCCGCCATCAGTCGGCTGTTCAACCAGACCCTTAAAAAGGCATAGCACATCAAAAAATAAATAATCGTCGTCCACACGATAATCGCCACGACATGCGGATAATTAAATCCCCCAAAAAAATTGGCGAGTTGACTGATTAAAATGGGAATAGCCGCGCCGTATTGCGTTGAGACATCCATATTAAGGACACTGCCGCTTAAAAAAGCCCAGCCCGGGGCCATCACAAAACTGTCAAAATGATAAAAATGGTCCCAATTAAAAATCCGCCCTAAGACAGCGTCGATATCCGGGCAGATCAAGACCAAGAGAACAACCGGAAAAACAATATCCCAGAGAAAAAGAAAACGCTTCAAAACATTTCCATGAATGATGTTGGAATAAACGTAATGAGCAAGATGCTTTAATTCGGGCCAAAAAAATTTCGCGCTGGCCGACAGCCCTATCGACGCATAAAAAAAGTACCGCGCCCAAAGGTCCCTCTCATAAAGCATAATTTTAAAGATCGCAAAAAACTGCCACCCTAACCAAAAAATATCGGCAAGCATAAATTCCCACAATTGCTGCTGGAATTCTTTATTTTTTAAATGATTTCTAAAAATAAACAAGCCCGCAGCCTCCAGCACCAGACTCATGATGATAAAAATTTGATAAAAGAAAAGATCGCGTTCCGGCTGCAGGTTATCGCGGATATGCGGATAGATCGTATAAAAAACACTATTGGGCTTGATGGGAATAAAACTGAAGACAAAGACAATGAGGATCAAAAGCTGCAGCGATTCAATCAGCGTCAAAAAAGTCAAAAGGATAATCCCGGGGATTTCTGGATCGTTGCGGCTCAGGCGTTTTAGTCGTTCGAACATGGCACATCCTTAGTCCGTTAGTCATGAAATCTTGACATTTAATGGCAAAATATTTTTCTGTATCGACGGAAAAATGCCCCATCGAACTTTATAGATTTCATGACTAACGAGACCTAGCCTGTTTTGGTTCTGGCTTGTCCAGGCTGGGGCGAGCAATGATTTTCTGTAAATTCCTGACGATGAAATCTATAAAAAAGAAAATATTAACGTTTTTTTTGATTTGATAAATTTCGCCTTGCTGGATTAACTCACCGGAGGCGATCAGACGGCGCAGTCTTTTTTCCAAAATAAATATGGCATTATAATTCTGCAAAAGTTCTTCCGCACTCATCCCGCTTGAGGGGCCGTGATACAATTCGCGGATAAGCCGCAGGCGGATAGAAGTTTCGTAGGGACCAAAAAGACACAGGACATGAACAAAAACCAAAAGTCCCAGAATAAAAAACGAAAGCACTGCCGCAGGCGCCAGCGAAAAAATTTCCGACAAGAATCCCGATTCAAGGACAGGAAATATCCGAATATTTTCATACAACAAATAAAAGAAAAGAAAATGGCCGCAACCGGCCAGAATTCCGACCCTCATCAATGAATTCAACACCTCTTCCGGCTTAAAGAAGCGAAATAAACCTAAGTGAAGCACCACAAAAAAACCATACGAGACAAGCACACTGAGCACAATTAACTCATCCATCTTCAACCTCCCCGGGGTCTTCCTAAAATCTTTTGGTAAATTTCCAAAATTCTGCCGATTTTCCTTCCGTTTTTTGAAAGGCGATATCGCCCTTGTTCTACTGACTTCTCTAAAAATAATGTCTTACTCAGCGCAGAATCAAGCGGCATTCTTGGTGCGCAGCTCAGTAAATAAGCGCAGCCGCTGTCCACTAAATCATCCAGCCGGGGCTGAACAAATTCTGAATCGGTAAAATATTTGAGCAGTTCCTGATAAGTCCGGCACCGCTTTTCTCGGATCAGCGTCATGATTTTCTGGGAAGGGCTCACCAGCTTGACGTTAACATAGAAACTCAAATAAAAAAAAACCGAAAGGATATAAAGAATCGTCGCACTGATAGGTAAGGGAAGAGTCCATAAAGATTTTGGGGCGGGCGGAAAAGATTGATGAAACAACCATGAGGCGCCCCAGAAGATCAATAAAAAAAACCCGCTTATAAAAAAAAAAGTTTTAATTAAAAGGACGGCTCTTTTCTGACGACGGCAGATCCCAAGATGGATCGCAACGGAAAAGAAAAAAAAGAAAAGACTAAAGATTAGATCGAACATGAGACCTTTTTTTTGTATTCCGGATGGAAGTAAATGTCGCGGATTAAAATCAAAATCGTGTTCAAAACAGCCAAAAAACTTTTTAAGGTCAACGCCTTGGACTTATCGCATTTGCGTCCGGTGTGTTCGAAAGCGATGGCTTGATAAGTATACCCAGACTTAATGAGCCGCACGATGCCCTCGGCCAGAACCGCGAGGCCCTCGGATTGGATCGCGACCGAACGCAGCAGTTGGGTTTTACAGATGAACGCTCCGTTATAGTATTTTAATTTCAGACCGAATAAAAAATTCATCATGACCACAAATGCCATGGACAAGAGCCGGCGAAACAAGGACCGGCGATGAGGGGTGGTGGAATACGTGATGATCACCTCGGCCTTAGTTCTGGCGTTGATCAGATCCCCCAGCGAGTCGGCGGACATATCGTTATCCCCTGGAAAGACCGTCACATACTCTTTGCCGGCCAGGGATACTCCCCGACGGAAGCTGTAGCCGTAGCCGCGGTTGACTGCATTCGAAAAAACTTTAATCCGGGGATTCTTTCCGGCTTCTTTCTGGACTAACGCCGCGGTTTGATCTAAGCTGCCGTCATCAATGACGATGATTTCGTAGTCCTCAACGCGGCCGGAAACAGCGTTCAAGACACTGGCCAGGGCGGCTTCGATGTTGCCCTCTTCGTTGTAAGCGGGAACGATGATCGAAACGCTTTGGTCGCTCAAAGAAAACTCCTCCTAGCTCGTAGCTCTTGGCTCGTAGCTCGTAGGTTTTCCCAACGAGCTACGACCTAAGAGCTAACTCATCTTAATCACAATCCGCCCCGCCTCACCTTTTTGCAAAACCTCAAAGGCCTCATTGATCTCCTCGAGCCGGAAACAATGCGTGATCAGCTGATCGATCGGCAATTCTTTTTTTAAATAAGCCCGCACATATCTCGGAAAATCCCGCTGCGGAACCGTTTCTCCTCCCCACGTTCCCACAATCCTTTTTCCTTTAATCAATTCAAAAGGATGTAACGAAATCTTTTCGTCTTTACTTAAATTCCCAGCGATGACACAGGTGCCGGTCGTTTTAAGAATCTCAAACGCCGTCTCCATCGCAGTCTTAGAGCCCGAGGCATCAATGGAATAATCTACTCCTTCGGGTGCGATCTTTGTAAGGGCACGCTGCACCGTACCCCTACAATGCACAACATCCGTCGCCCCCAACTTTCTGGCCAGGTCCAATTTCTTTTTTGAAATATCCACGGCAATAATTTTCTCGCATCCACGCCTTTTCGCTGCCAGAATAATGCTGGAGCCAATTCCCCCGACGCCGAAAATAGCGACCGAACTCCCCGCAGGCACATCCAGCGTATTATTAATAATCCCCGACCCCGTTGCGACCGCACAGCCGATGATGGAGGCAATGTCCGCGGGAATTCTTTTAGAAATCTTCGTCACGCGATTTTCCGACACAACCGAATATTCACTGAACGTCGTGACCCCTCCGGCGTTGATTACATGCCTTCCATTTTTATATTGCGTTGAACCAGCTTCTATCCCATCGCCTTTAATCCAGGACAAGATCACATAATCGCCTTTCTTGACTTTGGTGACATCTGTGCCAATATCCTCGATGACGCCCGAGGCTTCATGCCCGAGCATGTGCGGCAGAAACCGATCCGGTCCTTTAAGCCCAATCATTTCATTGAACTGCGCGCGGCAGATGCCGCTGTACAAAATCTTAACCAACACCTGTCCACGTTTAAGCTCTGGTATTTCCACGTCGAGAATTTCCAGAGGAACGTTCAGTTGATATAAAATCGCGGCGCGGGTTTTCATGGGTAAACTTTCTTAAAATCCTCTTTCCTGAAGAAGTCGTGCGATTTTTTTATTTTTCGCCGGTCGAATTTTTCGTAAGAAACTATTCATTACTTTGAGATGCCGAAGTTTTTTCTCAGTGGGAAGAGCAATATAGGACCGTATTTCTTCTTCGTTAAATTCGGGATTCTTTTTCTTAATCATTTCTTAACTCCTTGATAAAAGTTAAAGCTTTAATATCAACTTTATCCCCCGCCCGGCAGCCTCTTTCATCTTGATTAAATCTGCAAGAGAGATTAAAGAAATATTCATGCCGCCGGACTTGATTTGTTCCCTTTTTTTGTAAGCCTTCTGAAAATCAATCGGATGCTCGATAATGATATCTACATGTTCGGCATTATTTTGGGGATTATACAATGTAAAGGCTTTCATATTTTTTTCTTTAATCCAACTTTTTCTTAAAAGGGACACGGCAAAATCCTTCAACGCAACAGGAACACGGGGTTTTAGTTTAAATTGTTCGGCCACCTTCACAAACCTTTTCACATTAGCATCTGTCATCAATAAAATAATATCCAGATCACCCGTGATCCGATCATATCCGTGCAGGTTAACCGCAAGCCCTCCCACCACCAGGTATTTGATCTTCTGACGGTCAAATTCTCTGAAAATACGTTCATAAAGCATGCTGACTTCTCCTTCGTCCACTTGTGTTTAACAAGGAAGGGGGCTCCCTAAATAGGGACAGAGCGCCTAAATGAGGTGTCCCAATTGGGGACTGTCCCTTTCTCTTCTTTCTAGAATTTCTTTTACAGAATAATTAACTTACTTTATTTATCCAAATTTATCCAATTTTCCCATTTCTCTGAAACTACTTCGATATTTTCTTGATTCACATAAAAAAGATTACACAAATCAAACTTTATGCTATCAATTTGATTTTTATCCAAGGAACATATAATAAAAATTTTTTTAATAAACGGTTTTCCCTCTTTCTGCCTATTATTCTTCGCCTCTCTCAACATACCCCTTACGTGTTTATCTCCACTAGGGAAAGAATATCCCACAATAATTATTGTCCCAACTTCTTCTATTGACCGACGCATACCCTCCATAATACTTCCGAAAGACCCTAATTTAGAATCTTGAAACTCCTCTTTTTTATCAATTAACCCTACTATTCCGGGTTTATAAAAATATCCTCCCTGATAACCAAAATTTAATACAGGATCATCATAACTAAAATGCACTTCTTGCTCTCTAGAGTCTAAACTTCGACTATACCAAAAATTCACCGAACCATGTGGTTTAATCACTCTCACACCTTGAGTTTTTAAATTCCCGGAAATATAGTAGTAATAATTCTCAAGTGCTTGCTCGAGTAAAGTGTCATAATTAAAACTAACAATATCCAACTTCCGACCAAATTTATTGCAGTGATTTAAAAGTTTTTGATAAATACCTCTTTTATTTTCTGGTAAAGTTTTATTATATGTCTCGTGTACTAATTTTATTAATTCCCATTCGGCAAATTGGAATAGATAGTAGTATGGCGTTCTGTTTTCACCATCTTCATATTGAAAGAAGAAATAATATTTTGCCGTTTGTGCACTTAACTTTTCTTCCTCCTCTAACTTTTCTTCCTCCTCTGCAAATTTTCTCAAATGATTATAAACATCTTCTATTTCATCAGGCATAAGAATAATCTTTGGGTTTTTTAGATTAGCGACTATCTCACTCCATGCAATTTCTAGTCTATAGCCTTTCCAATGAGGGGATGCAATTCTCCCAGAGAGATACAGTTTATTTAAGGCTGTATTTAAAAAATAATTTTTCTGTATCTCATCGTAATTTCTATCTAGAAAATCTCTGTCTATTGGCAAGCTTAAAGAACCATAACTGAGACCAGCCCCGACAATTAAAAGCACTTTGTCATTTAACATATTCACATTCTTAAAATTTTAGTTTATCGATGGCAACCATCTACGAAAGACGTTAACGAAAATGTGGTCCCACCTAATTATCGACTTGATTATCCCCACCAAATATGTAGTCCGCCCGCTTCACTACCCTCAATCTCGCCTTCTCCGTAAACTCAATGATCTGCCTCATCATCCTGACCGCCTCAACCGGAAATTTTCCGACGGCGGGTTCGACGGAGACGCATGACATCAATCACTCCAAAAGCTTGCGCGCTAGGCGGTGCAATTCCGGATTGGATAGCGCGAGGACCTTTTTTTTCACGGCTCGGGAAAAATATTCCCGTTCGGTCTTAGTGAAAGGTTCTCCGTTGAGTTTCTTTTTAAACAGCTCTTTTTGTTTGGGCGAAAAAAATTGAGAAAGCGCGTATTCTAAAGAAAGCTCGTCGTATTTGGCTTGCACTTTCTGGGCCTTTAATGACTCCTCCTGCATATAATTATGAAAAAGAGTCATCAATCGTGAACCATTGAGTTCTTTATTTTCTAACTTAAAATTTTCGCCCTGACGCATACGGGGCCAGGTGGCCCTAAACCATTCGGATTCTTTTGATGAAAGAGTTTTTCTCATTTGTTCGGCAAAGACAAATATTTTATTCATTGCTCTATAAAGTGCTAATGACATGACCAAAAGCTTTCGCCATCTCCTTCGATCGGCTTCATTAGGTAGATACGCTTCTACCTCTTTAATATTAAAATTGCCCGTCTTGTTCGCATTAACCAGTAGTACAGGAAACCCCTCCCAATAGCGGGCATTATCGCTTTTGACCACTTCGCCCAAAATTTTATTAACATCCACATGATTCGCGTCAGTCTCTAACAGAGGAAAACCTAATTGGCTTAAATTTTTTTCTAATTCGCTCGTTTTCATATAAGATTTTCCTTCCTCAATAAGCGTTTAAAATGTTCCCAATGATCCAACATCCGTTTTTGTGGCTCATGATATTGGGCTGTTTCTTTATATCTGTTTTCGAGTTCATTAAAGTCAATTTCTTTTCTTTTAGTCTGATAAAGCATCAAGCAGTCTTCCACATCTACCGATGAGGCTCGGAATATTTTTGAGATCAGAAGATCATAATGATTCAAAACCCCAATATATAAATGCTGCCACTCTTTGATGAGCTTATGCTGGCCTGCTTTTAAAGGTGATTCTAACAATTCTGTTGTATGAATTTTTTTGCCTCGATAGAGATCAAAAATATACGGATCATCAGGAGTTTTCCATCCCGCTCCCGTGCGCGATTGGTAACCGAGTTGTTTAAGAGTTTTAATTAAGTATTCATATTCCACTTCAATCGGAACCATGAAATCCACATCCTTCGTTGTACTTTTAATTCCTTGAAGTGTTAAGGCTGTACCTCCGCAGGCTATCAAATGGACCTTTCTTTTAAGAAATCTATTCCAAATAACCATGATGTCCATTAATTGATTTTGAGAAATTCTATATTCCATAAATTGCTTTTATCTATACAATTTATTGTATTTATATGTACAATTAGATGTACTAAAATATACAACTCTATTCAATATTTGTCAATGGGCTTTCATGTCTTCCTCACCCCCACCCCGATCCCCAAAAGATAATGCGCCATCGGGTAGAAGCCGGTGTGCACGACTTCGTCGTTCATGGAGAACAAAAAAACATTATGGAAATATCTTCCAAGGAGACCTTTAAGCGTTTCGGCGTTTTTGAGATTCACATGGCCCTCGATACTAAAAGGGCTGGCGTGGGCTTCGGCGGCTTGGTTGGGCGTGCCGAGGATACAAACCGCTTGCGGGTTAAGAGAACGGCAAAGATTCTTCATAAAATTTTTTTCCATCTCCGTTGGAATATGTTCAATCACATCCAACGAATATGCGGCATCAAATTTCTTCGGCAAAGGTTTTTTGATCAGATCATGAAGGGCAAAACTTAAGGGGTCAAGATTTTCATTTTTGAATCGAGCCAGATTATCTTCAATCACCAGCGGTTCAACATCAATTCCATGAATGGAACCCACCGCCTGTAAAACAATCGGCACCCCCGGCGCATCGCCGCAGCCGACTTCCAGGACTTTTGATTTTCCCTGAAGCATCTTGGCGCAGAATTTATAACGGGCCAGTTGAAAAACGAAACGTTTTGGATCTGAACGAAAACTGGCGGAGGTCCACGGGCCGAATTGGATCGGACCGTGTTCTTTGTACACGTCGTATTGGGGTTGGTTTTGGGGTTCTTTCGTGGCTCGTGACTCGTGGCTCGTGGCTCGTGATCCATCGATCGTTGCTCGTGGTTTCATATATCTAAATAATCCTCTAAAGTTTATTAATAAGACTGGAAATCATTCTGCTTTCATGATTAATAGACTCAATCAATTCTTCAAATTTCTCGGGTGAGATAAATCTTCTTCTTTGAGCAATAATCGTCTGAGTGTCTAATTCGCACAAGATCCTAAAGCAATATGCAAAAACTGAGAATATTCTTTTGTATAATTGCGCATAAATCCTTCTGCGATATTCGACGGGATCGAAACAGAGGCTTTGCGCATTTGTTGAGCTAAGCCATAAAGTTCCCGATAAGGAAACTCTTCGGTTATTTCATAAATTCTATCCACGATATCAATGCCTTTCTGCCAAATCTTTAATTCTTTATAATCTTTTACTTTCATTACGTCTCCTTTTGAGTCTCAACAAAGTTAATAATTAGAAACGAACCACGAATCACGAGCGACGAGTCACGATCACTGCCCAAAATACCCCCGCCCCTGCCCGCCGTCGATGGGAACGATGCTGCCGGTATTAAACGACGCCAAATCCGAACATAGATAGGCGACGAAATTTCCGATCTCCTCGGGCTCTCCGAAACGGCCGATGCGCTGGCGTTCGGTCAAAAATTTTTTAACGTGTTCGGGGTTTGCTTTTTGGATGCAGTCCCAATCGCCTTTTTCCGTAAAAACCGCGCCCGGCAAAACCGCCGAGATCACCACTCCGTCGGGCGCGACCACGCCACCGAAACTTCTGGTATAAGCCGTCAAAGCGGCTTTAACCGAACAATACGGAACCGTTCCCTGGTTCTCCATCCCCGAGATCGAGGAGATATGCACCACCCGCCCCCATTTTCGTTTTTGCATCGGCGGAACGAGCAACCGATTAAGCTCAACAGCAATTTCAAAATTAAGCCGATAAAGTTTTCGCCAATCGGAAATCGGACAAAACGGATCGCGCAGATTGAGCGTCCCGCCTAAATTGTGAACCACAATTTCAATTGGACCAAAACCAGTTTGCTCTAACTGCTGCGTCAATTTCAAAGGAACACCGTCGGGCATCAAATCCATCGCAATAGCGTAATGACCTTTTGTCGATCCGCCAATTTTCTGGAGGGTTTGATCCAAATCCGCCGGCGTGCGCGCAACCAGTGCGACCTGAGCGCCTTCACGTGCCAGGCATCCGGCAATCGCCGCCCCGATCCCCCGGCCTGCGCCGGTAACCAGCGCTTTCTTATTTTTGAGACCTAGGTCCATAGAATCGAATTCCTTCAAAATATTATTTATCTTGATCTATTATTTTTACCGACAAAGCTTGATTTCCAGAAAACATCTCAACCATTTTTTTCCTTATCAAGAAATGGTCAACCATCTCTTCACCATGACCTCGAGGGCTATAAATTCCTCTCTTAATCTTAACTTTGTCAAAATCATATCCTAAAGACTTGCTCATTAATTGTAACAACTCGGCTAGCAAATCATCATTCTTCTCAGACCAAGCGGCTAACTTTGTCGAATAACCTTTATCATCTTGTTTAAGATTTTGCCCAATTAGGTGGTCAAGATATTCATTCCATTTTTCAACAATCTCTTTATCAGACTTAGGGTTATTAAAAAATAATTCAATTGAATTAAGTGCCTGTACATGGTCTAGAGAAATTTTGTTTCCCCTTGTCGCCATAAGAGTTCGAAAAACCCATAATTTCTGACCTCTCTTTTCGCGAGATAAATCAATTTTACGCTGAGCAAAAACAGCTAAAAAAGGAGAAAACAAGACAGCAAATATCATCACCCAGTCATTCAAACTCATATCCAATTTCATAAGACGACTCCTTAACTTTACTTAGTTTCTAATTACATTTCATTGCTGTCCAAATTAGCTGATTTACCCAGAGGCGTATCGTTGAGACCGGCCGATAAATTGACTAAATCCGAATTCCATGTCTCCGACGGCTTCCCTCGACGTGTTATGCTGTCCAAATTGGACACGTATGATTACATTTATATAATCACCAACGGATAAATAATATGCCTCGGGCGGTTCTCCAACAAACGTTTCAAGATCGGCTGGGCTTGATCGATGGCGGTCAAAAAGATGTCTGTGTCTTTGAGATTTCCAACGGATTCCGGCCGTTTGATTTGTAATGGAAGATTCCCATAATACAAACCATCTTTCGTGGAATCGTCGTCTAGAACGCTTTTAAGACACGATAAATCATTTCCTAAATGATACGCTAATGTCGGCAGCATGTTGGAGGCGCCATAGCCATAAAGTTTTGATCCTGGGAAAGATTTTAAAATTTCATTGGTAACCGACATTTGTCGACGGAAAATGGCATAGAGTTCTTTGATGCGTCCGGGAGTACGGGTTTCGGGATTGGTCTCAAATGCGCTCGCTGCTTGCGCACGATTTTTTTGCTTTGTAAATAACACACACACCGCACCCCAGTCGTGATAATTCTCACGGCAACCTAAATACGTTCCACCGATTTCCTGAATCAATCGCCGTAAAGATTCCCACGAAAAATACTGCAGGTGTTCGTGGAAAATTTGATCGAAACGCAAACGTTTTAAGAGCGCATCAAGAGACGGCACTTCGATTGCAAAAATTGCGTCTTCGGATGCTCGTTGGAAAATATTTTCTAAGACAGTTTTCGGGTTATAAATATGTTCTAACGTGTGACGAAAAATAACCAAATCCGGGACGACTGTTAAGTGTTGATCCCAATTCATTGTTTCAACACACTGCGCAATCACCTTGATTCCATCATCGGAAAATTCCGCATCTTGATGCTCTTTTACCTTCCAGATAGGATCAATGCCGACGCGCGTGCGGACGTTACTTTTGAGTTGTTTGAGCAAAAACAAATCGTTACATCCCACATCCCAAGCGCATTGAAATTTTCGCTGCGGGAAAAATTCGTTTAACGTATTTAAGAAAAACGCTGTTCCTCGACGGGCATTTTCGCTGGTAGAGGTTCGGAAATAATATTGATTATTATAAAGTTCATCCGGATGGATTTGAAAGGCGAGCTGGCCATGCTGACACCGCGGGCAAAACAAAAATTTCTGATCGAAGCCTTTAGGCCGGATCATCCAGGGTGCGCGGGAAAACCGGCCCGTTAAAGGAAGACCCGGCAAATCCAAAACCGTCTCAAGTCTTGCTGATTCACAGACCGCGCAAGTTTGACGAATGGTGATCATGATAGCGTCGTTGGTGGGGGTAAGCATAATTTTTATTGTGATTCACGAAAGGGGGCAGCCTGATCCGACCGTTTTAAATAGCGGGATCAGGCTGCCCCGATCTTCCTCACATCTTCACGGAATAAACCAATAAAAATCTCCGGTGTATCCCACTTCCGCAAACAAAGCCTTCCATTCCTCAACTTGCATATACGTTAACGCGGTCAAGTTCCACATATCCATCCGCTTTTTTTCTGCCGTATTACGGTAGGCATCAACCGTCACAAACGCGTGACCGCGGCTGACGCGTTGAATTTCTTTCAAAGCTTGTTTACATTCAACCAGCGGCAGATTATGGATCGTGTTGATGGCAATCACCAGATCAAAGGAATGATCTTTAAGGTCAAGTTTTTTAGCGTTGCCGATTTCTAAAAACGATTTTACTTCCTCTGGGGCATGATCAATCGCGTACGTCGAGATATCAATCCCCCGCACTCTGATCCCCGGAAGCAATTGCGTAAAATCATACAGCATAAATCCCTTGCCGCATCCCACATCCAGGATTTGGCTTTGGCTGGTTAATCCGTAATGCCTTAGGAAATCCGGCACAACCGGCTGCCAGAACCGCGGATGATAATTGTATCCGCCGTAACCGTATTTTCGATCTCCATCGAAATATTCTTTCCCAAACTTCCGGGCGATGGTGCGGTCGGCTTCCGTTTTCTTTTGGCCGCGCTCATCGACGTTACGTTTGGTTTGGGGATAATTTTTTAGTAGATTAATTTCTGGCATTGGGGTGATTTAGGAATCTTACCTTATCTGGACTTATCTTAGTGTCCACTGAAAAAGTTACTGACGATGGACACTTACGCTAAATTTCGCGAAATTTTTCGCGAAAATACGCTAAACAATTTGATTTTTGGCGTTATTTCGCGTAGTTCCCACTACTGCAGTCACCTTTTCAGTGGGAACTATCTTAAACCGCGGGCAGTTTGTCCCGCCAAACTGCGGCGGGACAAACTGCCCGGCGACTCAGCCATAATCTTCGCGATTTCCTCTTTGGTAAGTTTCGGATTCAAATCCTCCAGACTCGATCCGTACGCTAACATCGGCTCAATCCGCTGCTGCCCATCGATCTCGACATTACAGACCATCGGTCCCGTCGCAGCCAAAACCTCGGGCAATTTTTCTTGAAGCTGTGTATGATTTTCAATCGTGCACGAGGCTAAACCAAAGCCCTCCGCGATCTTAATAAAATCCGGGAAATTCAAACCGGTTTTCTCATCAACGGCCGCGTAATTGGCTTTCAACCAAATCTCAATCATTTGTTTTTGAATAGCATGGCCGCGATTATTGAAAATGAAAACTTTCACCGGCAGCTGATAACGTTTGAGCGTGGCCAATTCCGACAGACTCATCATCAATCCACCGTCGCCGATCAAACAAATGACCGGCCCGTGCCCCGTTGCGGGAGCTACCAGCGCCGCACCGATACTCGCACCAATCGAATATCCCATCGGCGTATGATTCCAGGCCGAAATGATCCTTTGATTTTTTTTCACCTCGAATGCCTGCAGCGTCCAGGCGACATTCGCTCCGGTGTCGGCGATGACAATCGCGCCTTCCGGGATGTGATGGGAAAGTTCTTGCACAAAGACATGGGCATCGACATGGGTTGTACGTTCATATTTCTTCGACGGACAAACGGGATAACGCCGATCCCATGCTTTGATCTGCGCTCGCCATTCTTCCCATGGATCGTCGGGCGGCTCTTTATAGCCTCCGGAGGCTTCCTTAAAGAATTCCCGGATATCACAATGGATCGAAAGGTCCAACGAAAAATCTTGGGCGGTAAACTTATTTAACTCCCGGGGATCCACATCGATCATAACTTTCCGGGCCTTGGGCGCAAACAAATTTTGTTTTCCACCGGTAATCATCTGCGAAAGCCGTGTGCCGACGGCAATGACCAGATCCGCATTCTGCAGCGCAAAATTCCCGGCGCGCGGCCCGCACACACCGAGCCCTCCCATATTCAAGGAATCATCGTGCGGCAAAATATCTTTCGCCCCCCACGTCAGAAAAATCGGCAGATGAAAAAATTGCGCAAACTCCCGCGCGGCGCTGATTGCATCCGCCAGGCGCACCCCGGCTCCATAAATCAAAACCGGACGCTCTGCGGCTTTAATCCATGGAATAAGTTGTTGGACGGAATTTCGAAGCCCCTTCGGTATCTTGCTTTCCGGCGGATGAAAACTTCGTAGCTCGCCGGGTTTCACCTCGACACGCTGAATATCATCGGGAATATCCAAAACAACCGGCCCCGGCCGGCCGGACTTGGCGAGATACACAGCCTTCTCTAATTCATAGCGAATATCGAGCGGATCCAAAATTCTTTTCACATATTTCGTAATCGATGCAAAAACAGCAACGATATCCGTTTCCTGAAAACCTTTCTGACGCAGATGTTCATTCGGCCGAAGACGAAACGTCGCCACCTGCCCGCAGATAAAAAGCACCGGAATCGAATCAAAATACGCGTTACAAATGCTCGTCGTCAAATTGGTCGCCCCGGGGCCGCTGGTGACCATGACCGCGCCGAGATTTCCGGAAATCCTGGAATACGCATCCGCCGCCTGGCCCGCGCCCTGTTCGTGTTGCACACAGATGTAATCCAATTGTGGATGACGCGAAACAGAATCGATCAAATGCAAAATCGCGCCGCCGGAAATCACGAAGACGTGTTTGATCCCCTGCTGGACGAGAAATTCGGCGATATAATCGGAGAGTTTCATATTCTATCTTTCACGCGAGGGCGGCTTGGCCGGGCTGTTCCAGGCGAGTTCCACAGCCCCCGTTTTCATTAAAAACTTTCTAGAAAAAACGGGAGCGCGAGGACTGTCTGAGCCGGGAGCAGCCCGGCCAAGCCGCCCGTTGGAAGATTCATTTTACTCCCACGCCCATGGCAAAAAGATAATGCGCCATCGGCGGGAAGCCGGTGTGGATCACTTCATCATTCATCGAAAACATAAAAACATTTTTGAAATATTTTTCCATCAGCGCGCGCAGTTTGGGGTGACTCATCAGATTGATATGCTGAACCCGGCTGAACTTCGCGTATTTATCCGCCGTGATGTTGGGAATCCCGACGATACAAATGCCATCTTCGTTTAAGCACGCGCATTGGTTTTTGAGGAAGCGGTCATTCAATCCGCGGTCTAAATGTTCGATCACATCGATCGAATACACGGCGTCGAATTTCTCCATCGGAATCTTGTAACAAATATCCAGCTGTTGAAATTCGATATTTTTAATCAGCTTCAAACGTTTTCGGTCGTCTTTGATCAAGCGCGCCTCGCGGTCGATCCCCAAGACTTTTTCCGCTGATTGAGCGACGATCGGAATCCCGAAGGCATCACCGCAACCCACTTCCAAAATCTTCTTTTTCCCCTCGAGCATCTTGGCACAAAATTTATACCGCGCCAAAACAAACGACATGTGCTTCGGATCATGCAACAAGCTATAAGAAGTCCACGGCCCCAGCTTCATCGACGGAATAAACTGAAAATCCGTGCCGAGTTTGAAGGCTTCGTCTTGGGTGAGCTTATGGCGGGGGAGGTTTTTGTGGAGGTGTTGGTCTTGCATTTTGAAATAGCCTTTCTTTTACCTTTGATCTTCTAGAAAACTATAAAAACGTTTATGACTTCGTATTTCTTAGTGTCTCTATCACAGAATTACAAAGTTCTCTCGCTGTTTCGGTAATCCCATTGTTTAGGGTGAAATTCTCTGAGACTTCTTTATAAATATGAACATAGTTCCTAAAATGTCTCATCATTTGCATTCTATCAGCGTCGCCTTGTTTGATAAGTCCTTGCTCTCGAGCCCCATCAATTAGTTTTTCAAAGTCTTCTTTTTCGTACTCACTATCCATTTTATATATTAGTAAAGCCTCCAATAACCCAGCATATAGAATAATAGCTGGCTTAAAAAGTTTTTTCTCTTCACAAATTTGCGCTATTGCATAATCTCGTATAGCCTTCTCCCGCAATATCTCCTTATCTATCCAATTAAATGTACCTCTCGTACAGATTCCAATCCTTACTTTTTCTAAATCAGACCAGTGTCTACCTTTGTTCCACACAGATCTGCCCTTAGGATTTTTACGAGTCTTTTGTAATGTTTCTTGATGATGCTTTTCTCCTTTTTTAGGCATCTTGATCTCCTCAAAATAAAAACTCCAGACCGTTTCTAAACTACCTCTCCTCCAACACCCGCCTCTCCCTCTCCAACTCCTCGCTCAATTCCTTCTCCGTCGGCAAATAAAGTTTATATTTTGAAGCAAATAATTTCTTGTTATCTTTTAGAACCGAATATTTCACAATCGTTTCGTCTTTCTGCGCGCAAAGGATGATACCGATGGTAGGATTGTCGTCTTGGGTTTTGCACTTATCTTCATATAAGCGCACATACATGTCCATTTGGCCGATGTCTTGATGCGTTAATTCGCCGACCTTCAAGTCAATTAATACAAAACATTTCAAAATGTAATTGTAAAAAACCAGATCAATATAAAATTCTTTGGTTTCCGTGGAAATCCGTTGTTGGCGGGAAACAAACGAGAAACCTTTTCCGAGTTCCAGCAAAAACTTCTGAAGCTGGCTAATGAGAGCACCTTCTAAATCTTTTTCTTGATAACCAGCATCGGGTTTGAGGTTGAGGAATTCCAGGACATAAGGATCTTTAATGAACTCACTGGGGTCAGCACACATTTTCGAGATATTATTTTCTGCTTCTTTCTTAATGGGCTCCTTCTTTCGACTGGATAAGAGCCTCTCATAATAATGCGAATTGATTTGTCGTTCTAACGCTCTGACGCTCCAGCTATTTTGAACGGCTTCTTTTACATAAAATTGACGGACTTTCTCATCTTCCAAACGAATCAGTAACTTATAATGAGACCAACTCAATTCGCTCCACAGTGTGGAGCGAATTGGAAATACTGCATAAAATTGGCGCATGTTTCTAAGACTTTGTTCTGAGAAACCGTCGCCGAAATCGTTCGTTAATCTCTCGGATAAATCTCGCAACAGATGGGTACCGTAATCTGCTTTTTGTTTTCCTTTCTGCTCTTCTTCAACAATTAATTTACCGATATTCCAATACGCTTCCGCCATAATGGAATTGACCGTTCGATAGGATTTATCTCTGGCTCTGGTTAAGATATTTTTAATATCTTGATATATAGCGTTACCGATTAGTTCTTTTTTCATATTTTCTATTTTGAATAATTTAAATACCTTGCTTTCGCCTCCCTGTTTCCCTTCTGCAAAAAATCGTTATTGTGGCGGCGGAGTTTATACATGTCGAAATCGGATTTTAGTTGTTGGGATAAGGATTCTCTTTTGTGGGGGCGCCACGGGTCGTAGACGACGGAGAAGTTTCTGCCGCCGGCAATTGGTTTCCCTTCCCGGCGCAGCCATTCGATGCACTGATAAATGTCCTGCAGCGGTGTACCCTCTTCTTTTTCCATCAATTTTTTGGTTTCTAAATATTTTTCTTTCAAAGTATGCGGGTCATTCATAACCAGATAATGCATTTTGGTTTTCGTTTTGCCGGGCCCGACGATAAACACATTCAAGTCTTTGTTTTCAAAATCCAAAAGCTCCGTCATCTTGGTCAACATGATCTTGGATATCCCGTAAGCGGAATAATTGGGAACCGCGTTGTTGGAGGCAATCCCCGCGAAAAAAATCACATCCGCCGGCGACTTTTTATTTCGAAACGGATAAAGCCCGTGCAGAACCCGCAATTGATCGATACTATTGACATGAACCGACTCCGACCATTCCTCAAAATCCGCCTCAAAAAATGGCTGCAGCGGGAGCGGATGTCCCACACTGGAAATAAAGACATCCCACCCACGACGAAGTTTCTTGACTTGAGCCAGCATTTCCTTAATATCTTTGTTCTGACCGATATCACAGCGAATGAGGTGGCAACGCTCCTCAGGCATTAATTCTTTTAAATTTTCCCTCGAGCGAAAAGTTCCGATGACGCGATGGCCTTGTGCTAAATATCGTTTGGCGAGATACCGGCCGATGTCGCTTGAGACCGAGAGAATAAAAATTGTTTTTTGTGTATTTGGCAAATTTAAATTCCAAATCACAAACCACAAACAATTCCAAAATCCCAATGACCAAACAATTCACTTGATTGGGTTTGAATTTTGATATTGTTATTTGTTTGTGATTTGTAATTTGTCTATTGTCATTTTATGACCCAATTTCAATTCACTGGTGACTTTATGCAAAATCCCTTCCGCGCTAAACCCCAAAGACAGGCAATGCTCCTCATAACTCCCGTAATCGCGTAAGAATCTGTTGGGTATCGCAATCGAGGAATATTGAACTCCCTCAATGTCACGACTTACGCGAAGCACATCATCAAAAACACCGCCATACATTCCATGTTCTTCCACCACCAGACACCGCCGGGTTTTGGTCAAACTGGCCTTGACCGCTACTGTATCAAACGGTTTAATCGTATGAACGTATAAGAGATCAACGGAAATCCCCATCTTTTTTAAAGGCTCCCAGGCTTCCAGCGCGGTTCGTAGCTGCGACCCGACGGCGACCAAAGTCAAATCTTCGCCTTCGTTCACCGCAATAGCTTTGCCGCACACAATATCTTCGACGGAAAAATCATAGCTGTGCCCGTGCATCGGGATGCGAAAATAATTCAACTGGCGTTGGTTGTAGACTTGACGGAAAAGGGAATCGAATTCGCGGTAAGTGGCGGGATAAAACAGCTGCGTATTCGGCAAGGTCTTAAGCAGGGCAAAGTCGCTGTAACAATGATGCGTACAGCCTAAATGGGAATAATCAAAGGCCGAGCCGACGGTCACAATATTTCCACCAAGCTCCTGATAACAGAAATCCAATTTCAATTGTTCGAAGGAACGTTCCACAATAAAAGGCGAAATCGTATGCACGACGGGAAACAGCCCGACCTTCGAAAGCCCTGCGGCCATATTGACGATCGTGGGCTCACAGATTCCGATGTTGTAATACCGCTCGGGGCAGTCTTTCGCAAAAGGTTGCAATCGAAAGTGACTAATATCCCCGACGAGAACAACGAGATTGGGATCCTCTAATCCGACTTTATGCAAAACATCAGCAAACGTATTTCTTAATGTCGACACGCTTCAAGCTCCTCATAAATCTGTTTCAGTTCCTCTTCGTTAGGAGTGCGGTAATGCCAGGGGCCGTGCACTTCCATAAAGCTGACCCCTTTTCCCTTGACGGTATTGGCGATGATGACTTTAGGTTTAGTGTTGTGTTCAAAATTGATTCTGCCGAAGGTGCGCGCGATATCGTCGGGGTCATGCCCGTCCATCACCTGCGCCTCCCAGCCAAAGGCCTCCCATTTTTCTTTGAGCGGTGCAACCGGCAAAATCTGAGCTGCCGAACCATTATTGTCGATGATGCAGCACAGATTTCCCAGTTTTAAATTGGCCGCCACCAATGCCGATTCCCACACCGTTCCTTCGTTGCTTTCCCCGTCGCCAATCAAAACAATCACCTTGTTATTCATCTGTTTGATCCGCAGTCCCAGTGCCACCCCGAGGGCCGTACAAATCCCATGGCCCAAAGAACCCGTCGACCCTTCCGCCCCGGGAACTTTGGTTGCATCCGGATGACCGCCTAAGATCCCGTCGTAATAGCACATTTTATCCAAATCCTCTTGAGCGATAAAACCATACTGTTCTAAAAGAACATAAAACGCGGCGCAGCCGTGACCTTTACTTAAAAGAAAAAAATCACGTTCACTCCATTTCGGATTATGGGAATCGAACTTCAAAACTTTTGCGTAAAGATACGCCAGAATATCGACGATCGAAAAGGCGCTGGGGATATGTCCAGCTTTGGCTTTGTAAATGAGGTCGACGATTCTTTTTCGCAGATCGACGTTATTGAATTTCTGCAAATTAATGGAACATTTGCTCGACTTAAGAAGAGTTCCATTAATTTTGCGAAATTCAATAATCTGCTGCGTTTGTGCAATCTGCGGGTGGCGTAAATATTCCAGGTACAAAGAAATTCCGCGCGATAAATCGGAAAATTTTACCCCCGGCAGAATTTTTTGTAAACGCGCATTATCAAACTGCATGTGCTTGCGGCGGGAATGATCCGAATGTTTTTCTTCCCTGTACTCAATGGTGCAATTTTTTCCTAAAGCCGATTGGATCATCTGGGCAATCTGTTTGATCGAATAACTTTTATCACTGACGATATTAACGGATTTGTTTAAACCCGCACGGATGGCTTCTTTAACGGCGGCACAGACACAATCGACATAGAGGTAATCGCGCAAGTCACTCCCGTCGCCTTTAATAAAAATCTTTCCTTCCTTGATCGCGGAATGGATAAACCGGCCGATCAAACTTTTGCCACAATCGCCAGGGCCATACACGCCGGGAAAACGTAAGATCGCCAAATGAATCCCCCGGCCGGCGAGATGTTTCTTCAAAAGAAACTCGCAGGTCATTTTGGATAAGCCGTAATATTCGTCGGGCGCAAGCTCGCAGTCTTCGTTGATTTTGACATTCTGGCTATTGGAATTCTTTTCTAAACTCCCGAAGACATCAATGGTGCTTAAATAAATAAATTGCTTAATCGGGCGCTCAACGATAACGTGGGTGATATTTTCCACCATCTGAATATTTTTCATCATGGCCTCGAAGGTGTTTTCTTTAAGACGGGTGATGGCGGAGGCCATGATCACAACATCTTCTTTTTTTAAATCCGAAAGCGCCCGCCGGGTGGAAACGCTCGATAAAAGATCGCACTCCTGCGAGGAGAAACCGCTGACCTCATATTGCTCATCAGCCGAAAATTTTTTAAAAAGCATACTGCCGATAAAACCACGGCAACCGAGGATGATAATACGTTTAGTCATATTTTTATTTCGATTAGAAGTAAGAAGCAAGAAACAAAGAGGTAGAGATTGTGAATTTCCGTCTTCTATAATTTCTTTTTCTTACTTCTCTATTTTTCTACTTCTTACCTCTTTATCTCTCAAAAGATTTACACCAGTCGGCCGCAGCCACCCGCAGCGGTTGCAGCCTTCAACGGTGCCTTCTCGTCGGATTAAATCCTTAAATCGATTAAATTGTTTCCCGTGAATAATTTCCACCAAAGACGTTTCCTTAACATTCCCCATGGCAACCGCCATGCACGGAAAAAGATTTCCGTCGACATTCACATGCACACTCGACCACGGAAATTTGCACGGATGGAAGTTTTCTTTAATAAAATCCTTTTCATTTAAAAAATCGATATCCGAAAACGCGCTTAAGCAATTGAGATTCGCGATTTTCGGATGAAGAAAAGCGGTTTTACCGTTGTGCAAGTTATACTGCCGGACTTTTTCCAGCTGCTCTTTGATCGTTGAAAATTTTTTATAAACCGGCGCATGAGACTTTTTTAAGATATCGTTGAAGGAAAACATATAATCCGCGTGCTGCGTGGGAGAACCTTTTAAGAATTGAAATGAATGATGATCGCATTGAAGTTCTTCCATACAATAACGATGAATAGTCAACAGCTCTTCGGCGTTGTCATCTAAGACAACCGTCTTGGCCTCCAGCACACAATTGGATTTTAGCTCAAGCTTCCGTTGGTAAAAATGGCGCATCATATTTTCGGTTCGAGTCCATTGCTTTGGGGTCACCTCGCGCAAAGTATTTCCAACATTATCAATCGAAATCGAAAGCACCCGGAATTTGGGAAATGACAGTAAAAATTCAATTCTTTCTTCCGTCAGCAAAAGACCATTAGAAATCATATTACAATCGAATCTCCCTGCGACAAAAGAAAATATCTCCTCGAATTTCGGAAACATGAAAGGTTCCCCACCGGTTAAAGTCACGCGGGCATAAAAAGGAAGCTGTTGGGCCAAATGGAGCCAATCTTCAAGATGCATCCGCTCCTCTCGCAAATCTTTTTTCTGAAAACAAAAATGGCATTTGAGATTACAGAGGTTCGTTAACACAAACGTATACCGGTCGGGTAAAAGATTGGGCAACCGATAGATCAGTTCGGTAAAAAATTCGTGTTTGAGATGAAACATCTCTTTTTTCTTCTCTTGAAGCCCTTGTGGGATATTCATAATTGAGTTTGCCATTTGTTTAAAATTTATGAATGTAGGTATGTGGTACCTGTTGAATTCGTTTCCAGTTTGTGTTGACCCAATCAATCACCTCGGGAATGCCTTCCGAGAGAGGAATCGTCGGGCGCCAATGAAATTCTTCTCTGGCTTTGCTGGAATCGATTGAGTAGACACTGTCTTGCCCCAGCCGATCTTCAACATCTCTTACGACCTCACGAAAAGAAGCGCCCATCAATTCACATACCATTTTGACCAGATCCTTGACCGCAATCCCTTCATCCGGGGAGAAATGATACACTTGCCTTTTTTGTCCGTACAACATCGCTTGCAGTTCTCCTCGAGAAACATCGCGGATATGAATATAAGATTTGATGGCCTCACCTCCGCCGTCTAATTCCAGGATCGAACCGGATTTGACGGCAATGATGGTTTTGGGAATGATTTTAAAAAGCTGCTGACGGGCGCCGTAAACGTTGGTGGAACGCACCATAACAACCGGAAAATTAAAATTCTTGACGTAAGTCAAAAGCAGCATGTCGGCCGCGGCCTTCGAGGCCGCGTAAGGGGGGCTCGGATTTAAAGGCGCATCTTCTTTCACTTTTCCCCGGCAAGAACCGTAAATCTCGGGGCTGGAGATATGGACGTAGCGTTTTAAATATTTTACATCTTTCAAATGGTCGATCAGATGAGTTAAAGAAACCGTATTTGTTTCCATCCAATCCCACGGCGCACTCCAGCTGGGCTCCACTTCGCTTTGCGCCGCAAAATTCACAATGTATTCAGGGCAAAAAGAGTCAAATAATTTATTGATCCGTTCCACATCCTGATTCAGATCGAATTGATAAAAATGGTATGGTGCTTTCTGGTGGCGATGGTAGGCTAAAAAAAGCTCGTCCTTTTCGACGGAGCGGCTCAGACCGATGACCTCATTGTGCGGATCTTCCAACAGAAGATCGATGAAATCTGCACCGGAAAATGAGTTGCTGCCTATGACGGCGATCTTGCGAGACATCTCTTTGCTTTCTTAAGCTGAAAGTGAAATTCCAATACACAATCGACAAATCACAAACAATCTACAATAAACAATGACCTAAACAATAACTCATTAAATCCTTTTAAAAATTTTGCCTGCCCACTATAAACATTGAATTGGTAGGCAGGGATTTGTTAATTTGGTTTTGTGATTTGTTTGTGATTTGTGTATTGGAATTTGTAATTTCATCCTGCTTTTCTTCAATAAGGTCCGATAAACGTATCCGCCACTTCTTCTTTTTCGAAATCCCGAGAAAATTTTTTTTCTAAAAGTTCATAAACAGCTTTCACAATATCTGGTGCGCCGGGATAAAAGGCATCTTCCAAAGTTTTTGAAACCGGACACGGACACGCCGGCGGGGTGATCCGTCGGACGGGAGACTTTAAGAATTCGAAAGCTTTTTCCGCTACCGTTGCTGCGACATGACTGGCAAAGCCGCAGCTAAGCCAGCCGGTATCAGCGGCAATCAAACGACCCGTTTTCTCGACGGATTTGAGAATCGTTTCTTCATCCAGAGGCTGCACGGTCACGGGATCAACGATCTCTAAAAAGATTCCGTCTTTTTCTAAAACCTCAGCGGCCTTCAGCGCTTCCTGCACCATTAAGGAGGTCACCACAACTGTTACCTCTTTTCCGGCTCGCACAATTTTGGCCTGACCAAATTCGACATGGTAACGCTCGATGGGGACTCTGGAACGGGTCTCGTACAACGCACGGTGCTCTAAGATCACAACCGGTGAATCGACTTGAACACTTTTAAGAATGATTCCTTTCGCATCATAAGCATTAGCGGGCATCACCACAATCAACCCCGGGATATGCGCCAGGATAGATTGAATGCTTTGCGAGTGTGTCGGGCCCTGGCCCCAGCCTTTGCCGATCACCCCGCGAACAACAATAGGCACAGAAGATTTTCCGGCGTAAACGTATTTCCATTTGGCCGCGTTATTGATCATCTGATCCAATGTTAAAAACATAAAATCATTGCGGGCATGGATGAGGATGGGGCGTTTTTTGTTAACAGCGCAACCGATCGCGATTCCAGTCAAAGCCCCCTCGGAGGCTGGCACATCGAAAACTCTTTTGTATCCAAATTTCAAAAACGCCTCGCGGGTCGTGCCAAAAATTCCTTTGTGATCGTCGACGCCGAGGCCGAAGAGGAAGACTTGCGGATCGTCTTCCATCGCCTGAATCAAAGCTTCAGAGATGGCTTGGGCATAGGTGAGTTCGCGCATTGTTTTATTTTCCTAAAGAAAAACTGCCTCCTTAACGTGCGCCAGTTGTCATTTCCGTCATATAAAGGGTGGAATCCGGATAGCCTTTGTAAGGTTCAAATCGTACGTTCCGATCTAAAGTGGGTATCCTTTGAGGATAAAAGTCCCAGCTATTTTCTTTCTGAACATAAATAAGGTCACCCTTCTCGGGTAAAGGAAAATCTACTGGGGCGTCAATCGGTTTATACATTAAAAATATCATTCGTGCTTCTTGACACTCACGGCTTACTCCACCGCTTCCTCTCACCTCGAGTTCACCACTGATACCCGCTTTCTTCAACAAACTCATTTCTTCGTGACTGAGGCCTACTTTAAAATCTGCCACTTGAAAATCTTTAACCGTTAATTCTTGTGAGCCTTTATGCCATCTCACAAAAACAAACTGGATGGATTTATCGCAATAAATTTTACTGTCAATAAGCTTTCCGTTTTTAAACGTCTTTTCAGATAATAAAACCCCGTGTTTATCGTATTCTCTCCATGCCCCGTCGGGTAGACCATTCTTATAAGAGGATCCCCATCGCAATTGTCCGTTTTCCCAATATGTCCTATGAACCCCTTCATACTTTGGATAAAATTCTTCTGGGACACTGGTCTGTTCTGAGGCATGACCAAAAATCAATTGAGTGAAAATGATTATACTGATGCCAATAAGAGCAATGGTGAGTTCGCGGGTTTTCATTTTCTTCAAGGACACCCATTTTCGTGACTCGTTTCCCGTTGATCGTGACTCATTTAAGTCAACGAGCCACGGGACACGAGCGACGAGTCACTAATACACATTCTCCAGCAACGACGAGGAATCCGGCCACGGGCTTTTTAAGGCAGCGGCATAGGCAGCGTCGGATTGCTCGGCCCAATATTTTTCTTCTCGAGCAATTTCGATTTCTGTCACCACACCTTCAGCCATCAATCTTTCTTTAAACAATTGCACCGGGCAGCGCTTCATCCACTCTTTGACCTCTTCTTTACTCCGGTATCCCCGGTCACTATCAAACAAGGGCCCGACGTGTTCACGGATTCTATACGTCCGGCATTCTACAAAACTGGGACCATCGCCACGACGGATTTGATCAACGGCATTCACGATCGTCTGATAAACCAGCGCAACGTCATTTCCGTTGATCACTTGGGTCTTTAATTCTTTCATACGAACTCGCTCATAAATAAATGATGGCGGCTGGCGTACTTTTAAAGAGGCATGGGTAGAATATAAATTATTTTCGCAGACAAATAAAACCGGAAGCTTTTTGGTGACGGCAAAATTCAGACTTTCGGCAAAGACCCCCTCTTCGATCGCCGCATCGCCAAAAAGAGCCACCGCAATCTGAGAACTTTGATCCATTTGAAATGACAGCGCTGCTCCGACGGCGACCGGAATCATCGCACCCAAAATAGGGGAAGAAAAAATTCCGCTGGCAGGTTCGGTCAAATGCGCAGAGCCGGCCCGGCCGCCGCTGCTTCCATTCACCCGGCCGCAGAGTTCGGCAAAGAACGAACGAAGATCGCCGCCTTTTGCCAGATAAACCGCATGACAGCGATGCCCGGTGAAGATTTGATCACCTTTAGAAAGCGCCTGACAAAGCCCAACGGAAACCGCCTCCTGACCAATCGAAAGATGCGTGGGGGTTCGTATCTGCTGCTCTTTAGTATAAACCTCCACAATCTTTTCTTCGGCTTTACGAATTTTAAGAAGTGACGTTAAGAAATTTTTTTTGCTGTCATTAGAAACGCTAAGCATTTAGAATTTCTTCGATTAACTCATTTCAACTTAACCGCCTGCATCGTCCGAATATTGTAGTAACGAATATCTTCCAGAGGATTTCGCACAAATTTATTTTCAAAAGCCTTTTTTAAGTCACGAATGGCATCTTCCACGGTATGCTTCGGGACAAAACCCAACTCCCTTTTAATTTTCTCGGAGGAGATACAATAGGAACGTTGATCGTCGGAAGGGGAAACAGCTATTTCCAAACTTGCATCTGCCATCACATTCTTAACCATTTCGGCTAATTCCATAACTTTGTAATTTTGATAGCCGGCATTATAGATTTTCCCAGCGATCTTTTCTTTAGCGAAAGTCAACGTTTTAACATAAAGATCCGTTAAATCTTCGATATGAATGTTCGGCCGCTTTTGTTCTCCACCGAAAACATTAATTTTTTTCAGGTTGACCGCGTGATTAGTTAAAATATTAACGGTTAGATCTAACCGCAGCCGTGGGGAAAACCCACACACCGTCGCTGGACGTAAGACCAAAACCGTGAAATCATCGGAGTGCTGTTCTAAAAGATATTTTTCGCACAGGGCTTTATATTTGGAATAATCGGTCAAGGGCTCTAAGGGGAGATCTTCAGTAACGTCGGGTTCTTGTTTGATGCCATAAACACTGGAACTGGAGGCAAAAATGAAACGCTTAACCTTTTCTTTTTTGGCAATATCCACCAGAGGCAAAAAGGCGTCGTAATTGATAGATTTTCCAAGCTGCGGATTAAGTTCATAGCTGGGATCATTAGAGATGCAGGCTAAATGAATGACGCAATCGGTTCCAGGCATTTCTCGTCGTAAAAGATCGAGATCACGGATATCGCCTTTAATCTGTGTTAAATTCGGATGATCTTTCACGCGATCCAGCGCTCCTTCGCCAAAGAGATAAAGATCAATCACTTTAACGTTATATTTCTGGGCTAAAAGTTTAGGAACCAAAACAGCGCCTATGTAGCCAGCACCACCGGTGACTAGGATGTTACGCATTAAAGGACTCCATTTATATAATCGTGGCTCGTGACCCGTCGCTCGTGTCTCGTTCGACGAGTCACGGGCGACGAGCGACGAGTCACGAACGATCCAACAGCTCCTCACATTTCAAAGCAACTTTTTCCGGTGTGATATGATCCATACAAAACTGATCAAACTTGCAAATCGGTAAATAACAGGGCATAAAAGGACACGCCAAATCGGATGGAATAACCGTCAAGTTATCAATGCCCTGCATCCGTCGGAAATTTGTGGGGCCATACAACACAATAACCTTTTTACCCAACGCTGCGGCGATCGCCTGGCCTAAAGAATCCGCTGTCACAATCACCCGGCAACGATCAATCCACTCAATATACTTCAAAAGATTTTTATGTCCCTGCTGCCAGCTGATAGTGTATTTGTCTTGCAAAATCTTTTCTAACTGCTCCCACTTATCCCCGGGCCAGGCCTTCGTGGGCCACTTCGATCCCACCGCATAGTTGAACCCAATATCATATTTTTCTGGAACCTGCTTGCGTCGGGTGAGAACATATCCCTCCCCCTGCCATTTTTCTCCTACTGTTTCAAAAAGAATTTCTAAAAATGTTTTATCAATATCTTTATGATTTTCCTGACCCGCCAGGAGATAGCGTGTCGCCCGATTGTGGGTCGCAATATCATGAACGTGTTCATTGAAATAAAACCCATATCGTTTTTGGGCCCGGACCTGACGCAAAAACGTACAGATCCCAATATCTTTTTCCAGATTGATCAAAATATCATAAGAGTTAACAGCGATTTTCTGCAACGCCTGCGGACCAAAAATCAAAAGTTCAGCAATATGAGGATTATCCCTTAAAAGCTGCCGGGCTGCCCACGCCGTGACCCAGGTCACCTCATCTTTTTTATACAGATGTAAAAGGGCGGTACAGGTCAAAACATCCCCCAGGCTTACGGTCGTCGAAATCTCGCGATCCAGAAATTCGGAAAAACCAGTTTTGATGATTAAAACTTTTCTTGATTTCATTTAAGGAAAGAGAATATCAACCGAGGTATAACCGTATTGCTGCAGGTGATTGGTCTTGACCTTCACATCGCAAGGGATGCAGGTCCCGTAAAAGGCACAATCCCGATATTTGTGTTCTAATTTTAAATCCGGATCCAAAAGATTACCAACAGCAATTTCTCGACGACCACCATATAAATCCGAATGACAACGGTAGATGATCCCATCAGGCCCGATGGGAAGAACCGTATTCTTACATTTCACATACGGTTTAACAACCTGGCCACAACAGGCATCCGGATATCTATATTGACTATAGACTTTGCCGTTGTATTCCCCTAAAAAACTTTTGGTACGAAACTGCACCCCCTGGGCGTTGGCATACTGACGAATCTCTTCCATCAATTCCGGATATGCTGGATGTTCAATATGATACAGCCCGATACGAACAACTTCTTGAAGCTCTTTGATTCGTTCGACGAGCTTTTTATAATCGTTTTGTCCTTTATGGAAACTCACTCTGATCGTCGGATAAGGGGAATCCCTTTTATTCCAATCGAGCGTTCGTAATTTTTTAAATTGCTCGACGGTTACTTGCGCCGGAAGCGCCGTTAAAATATCAATCTTGTGATGAACATTTTCTAAAAGCTCCCAAATTCCTTTATAAATAAACGGCTCGCCGCCTTGAAAAGTCAGAGGCACGCCGGGGGGGAGTTGCAGACGATTTAACGCCTCAATCCATTCCTGAGGTTCTAATTCACGGAATTTTTTTATATTGATGAACTGTTCGTTGGTGTTGGTGATGCAGTAGGGGCAGGAAAGAAAACAACGGTTGGTCAGATAAATCCCGATGTAATCCGTGTCCACGGGGACTAAAACCTCGGCTAATTTTTCTTGAATCTGGACCATGAGAGGAGGAAACCTTGATTATACATTCCCGTGACATCTTATTGATCTTGGGTCTAAACTTACCCCTCTGATCAATTAGCGTCATTGTACTATAAACCAAAGACCAAAGCAATGAACTCTAATACAATCCTTAAGCCAAGTGCTGACAATTCTCGACAAAATTATTGTGGCAAAATCCTCACTACCTTATAATAACCGCATGTCTCATCTGAATAATAATCATCCGAAAAAAATTTTTCTTCTGATGACGGTTCTAGCCGGAATCTTTCTGCTGTATCCTTTTACGGATTTTCAATCTTTTTTATCTCAAGGTGACCATGGACGAGATCTGTACGCTTTCGAACAAACCTTACACGGCGCAAAAGTCTACCGAGACTATTGGTGGGTTTATGGACCACTCATGCCCATTTATTACAGCTTTTTTGACCGCTTTCTAGGAACGACGATCCATAGCATCTTGATTGGCGAAATGATCCTGCATTTGTTCTCAGGGATTTTGATTTACCTGACTCTTGGTATGTTTTTCTCGGTGGGAGCGGCTTTTGCAAGCGCGGTATGGTTCTGGACTTTTAATGCCGATTTCTTTTTTACCTACAACCACGCCGGTGGAATCACCATGTTAACATTGACAACTTACTCACTTTTTCTTTACCTTAAAATTCCCAAAATACGTTATCTAATTTTAGGGCTCATCAGTATCGTTTTGCTATCACTGATCAAATTGAACTTCGGGGTGTCGGCCCTGGTTGCTTTTACCATCTCTGTGACCCTTATTGATTTTCTGAATAAGACCCCCTTTTCTCCTCAGAAAAGATACTTTTATTTTCTTTGTTGCCTTGTACCATTTTTGATTTTACTCATATGCGCAATGGCCGTGCAAGGGCTTTCGACTTATGAAATCCGGCAATGTCTTCCTTATTTGAAAGGAGATCAACCTTACGAAGCTTCCGTCTGGAATTCAGCTCGAAGTTTATTAGGATTCACGTTCAATAACATGAAAGCAACGTGGCCGAATCTGATTTTTGCTTTTATCTTCATCGTTTCGATCTGGGAGACTTTTTATTTGACTATACGGAATAAAGATGGAAAAACTCTCAAAAACCAAAGAATTGTCATCATTGCCGTTTTACTGCTTTTTCTTCTGGCCAATCTGCATGAATTTCTGATGAGCGGGGTCTTTTATCGATCGTATTGGATGAAACCCTTTCAGGTCATGACGATCTTTGCTTTTATTGCGATCGCCACCGAACCGCTTAAAAGGGTCATTCGAACATTTTTATATGCGGTGATTCTTTTTATCGCATTCTTACATTTCCAATCTCAAATGCACCTCTTAGGCCAACTTAAAATACCTCATCAATACCTTTCTCATCCTAAAGCAAAAATTTTCGTTGGCAATTCGCTGCCATGGATCGACACCGTCAATCGAACGACAGAATATCTATCCACTCACCTAAGAACCGACGAAACCTTTTTTGCCCTTCCTTACGACTGCCTTTACTATTATCTAACCGGAAAGACCAGTCCCACGCGACAGCTGATCTTTTTTGAACATATTAAAATCCCGGCTGAACAAGAAAAAAAAGTTATTCAAGAACTTAAAGACAAACGTGTGGATTTCGTCCTTTTATCCAGCCGCTTTGCCTCCGATGAACATGGACTAGGAATTCTGGGAAAAACTTATTGTCCGATTCTGGGAAAATATTTAGGAGAAAATTTCAGGGTCGTAGCTACTTTCGGAGATTGGAGCAACCCGCCCGGCTGGGCGTGGAATCACGGGACAAAGATATTAAAAAGAACAAATACAGCGACGAACGATGCTCAGGCGGCCCACCCCGATCATTAAATCGATAAAGGTGGGCCGCCCTCGTATTATATGAAATCATCCCGCAAAACTTTTCCCCAGCAATTCCCTATCCAGTCCCTTATTATCCTCGCTATTCTTTGGTATCTCCTCCTTTGCGTGCTTCATCTTTTATCCCTGCGGCCTTTGTGGAATGACGAAGACTGTGTCTTCAAAAGCATTGCCGCGTTTTCTCCGCGAGATTTCTTTACCAAGCCCCTGGCGGCGTTTCAGATGTTTCCTCGGGTTTATCTTTTTTTAATCCAACAAATCGCTAAACCGTTTCAATTTTCTTTACTTGTGTTACGGCTGCCGTCTTTTTTATGCATGCTGGCTGGATTTTTCTGTTGGTTGAAAATCGCTTCCTACGAACTTAAAGAGAAGCTCGACTATCTCACCTTTATCCTATGTTGGTCAGCCTCGGTTGTTTTAATTTATTATGCGGCGGAACTGAAACCTTATTCGATGGATGTTTTGGTGGCGTCTTTATTTATTTTATTTCTCTACCACCAACAGCGATTGGAAATTCAAGAAAAGAGATGGAAGTACTTCTTTGTTTTGGCCGGATTACCAGCTTTGGTTATGTTTTCTTATCCCGCTTACGTTTTTGTTGTCCTTCCTTTATATAATCTCCTGAATTCGGTAAAAAAAGATAAAAAAAATATCGGTCTTCTAGGAACTTATGCTGGAGCTGTGCTTACCTTTGGAATTTTGTCTTACCATTTTGATATGCGGCTTCGTCCGGTCAAAGAGCTCACGCAGGGCTTTAATGATTACTTCATTTCTTTCGCGTCGAGGGGAGAATTCTTAAAAACCTTCGGCGAGGGAACGATGAATCTTTTATCGCGGTGGTTTGTGGAACGACCCAAGATTCTAAAAGAGATCGGCGTATTCTTTGTGATGCCGTTTTTTTTAAAGACTTTGATTGGTTTCTTCAGGAATTTCAAAAAAGATCAATTCAGAATTAAATCCATTCACACGCTAGCTTTGATTGTCTTTGCAGAGTTGTTTATTTTAGGAGCCTTCAAGAAATATCCCTTCACCGTGCCGCGCACCTCTCTTTTCTTTTGTCCGATTGTGCTTTTGCTGACGGTGAAAGGGATTGCGGATTTGAAGGATTGGAATATTCATCTGTACCGGTTGGTACTCGGAGGGTTTATTTATTTTCTATTCTTTGTCGGCCTCGGGATATCGTTTTTTGTTTTCGCAGGACAATTATCGTTTCGCCCAGTTTTGTGGTAGGAAAGAATATAAAAGATATATTAAAGAATTCTCATGGAAAACATATTGTTTTCGTTCTTTTTCCTGTTTCTGATATAAAAATCCATACGCCATTTCTTTATCGCCAAAGGATAGAATTCCTTCGCTGTCAAAGTATAAAAGATAATACTTCGGTTGATCTTCTCTAATATATCTTCTAAACAAAGAATCCGAAAGCTCTACTGTTACTTTCTTTCCGTAAGAGGAATCCTCTATGCTCAAAGTAATCGGTCTAATCCGCTGCCGCCAGACGAAATTATAAGAAAAATTTTTCTCTCGTTTATGAGTATTAACAAAATTCTCCATCCGGCTGATATATAAAATCCAGGAGCTCAATTTTTCTTTTAGAAAAACATTCATTTGATAAGTTTTTATTCCATTAAGGACGCAAGAAAAACCTAATATAAGAATAACCAGAGTTTCTGCAAATCTCCTCCCCTGTTTTTTATCCTGAACATAGATCACATACAAACAATAACCTATTACTGTCAAAAATAAATTTGAAATATAAAAATTGTACAAACTCATCGTCTGGTATCCAGACATTTCATGCATCGAAGATCGTAACACGATTAGAAAAACCTGACTTACAACTATAATACCGGATAGAAATCCTACATTCCGTATTTGGGGGATGGGGATTATCCCGGGCCGATCTTGCACCACTGATAAAAAATTCTTTCTTCTGGTAATTCTAGTCACCAGGAAAAATATCAAAACCCAGGCCAGGAGTAACACTAAAATCAAATTTAAAATAACTCCGCCAAAATTTGCAGAAGTTCTGGAAATAGATTCCCAGTCCCAACCTTCTAACGAAAACCTTTCACCGGGGAGAATCTGTATCAGATAAGGAATCCACTCTAATAGGACAGTCCGGAAAATTGTAGATAAAAACTTATTTAAAATACTCAAAACGACAAATCCATTTTGTCCTACGATCGGGCTGTGAAAAAATTTATTAGCCAAAGAAAACGTATAATCGACATAATTAACATATGAATAAATCAGGATGGGGATGAGCAAAGATAGTGCCTTCAAATTGTCTTTTGGATTCTCCAATTGTGTTCTTTTGTTTAATGTTATAAAAAGCATTAAAAACAGGCAACAAATAATTCCAAATTCATAAGTAAAACAGGCTAAAGTTAAATAGATGACAATTAAAATTAACCGCCGAAATTCTTGGTTATTTTGAATCATTGCTGTCCTAATTAGCCGAAGGCCAGCTCATACTGTAGAGGGCCCTTCGTTGTTGGTTTATGAAAAGGATCATTGAGCCAATCCCATAGATTTCTTTTTGAAAAGAT